>Ga0181414_1000335_pt1 | contig 14410 bp, 9 predicted proteins | sample 37SPOviralmetaG_FD_130139 | JGI IMG/M metagenome (GOLD analysis project Ga0181414, IMG submission 130139) | Marine viral communities from the oligotrophic San Pedro Time Series (SPOT) site, San Pedro Channel, CA, USA - 37 SPOT_SRF_2012-11-28 | ecosystem: Environmental > Aquatic > Marine > Strait... | reverse complement strand
GCTTTGCAAGGACAACCAAAACCTTATAATATGGAAGATCAAATGAACGTGGGTTTTAAAGGCGTAGATCCACAACAATACGCACAAGCAACTGAAAATTTACAAGGTATTGGACAAAGAGCTACTTATGCTGATGCTCCTACAACAAATGTAGCACAACCTAGTGTATACGATTTTAGTAATCAAGAAATGTATACAGCTAGAGAAGGTGGTTTAGCAGAGATAAAAAGATTTAGAGAAGGTGGTGTGAATTACTTACCAAGTAAAACGGATCACGATGAAAAGGATTACAATAATTACACGAGAGCTGAAGGTTATGTAGAAGATGGAAGTGGTAATGGAGACAAAGATGAGGACACTATGTTAGCCCAACTTGCTGATGGAGAGTTTGTTAGTAGAGCTGATGCGATATTAGGTGCTGGTATAATGGAAGGTGCAAGTCCTGAAGATTTTAAAGAAATGAGAAGATTAGGATCTAAGTTTTTTTATAAACAACAAGATCAGTTAAAAAGGATTTATGACATAACCTCATGATAAATATTATCAAGGTTGATGTTGCAGAGCATTGGACAAGAGCATCGGTTATGTTAAAGGATGCAATAGATTTAAGTAATGGTAGGCATACATTAGAAACAACCTACAACAACTTAAAAAAAGGAGTTATGAGATTGTACGCAGTTTACTTTAAAGAAAAAATAAAAAGTTATTTCGTAACTCAAATTACAATTTACCCTGCTAAAAGTGTATATGGTATTATTTTTTGTGGTGGTAAACAAGTTATAAGACATATAGAAAAGATAGAGAATTTTTTTAAAAATGAAGCAGTCATAAACGGTTGTAGAGGATTAGAAATTATCGGAAGAAATGGTTGGGAAAAAGTTATTGACAATATGCCCTCTTTAGACTTTCAAGCAAAAGGTGTTTTTTATGAAATGGATACTTAAACTATTACCAAATCAATTAAAAGTTTGGTTATATAAATGTTTATACGAAGATATAGCTGACAAAGGAGAGTATGAAGATACAGAGTTAGCTCATGTCAATCCATATGAAGTTAAAATTTTAAAAGAAATTGGTGGTAAAGGAAGATTAAATAAAGAAACTGGTTTAAAAGGTTATTTTGGTGGTGGTGGATCTCCAGCTCCAGCTCCAAGTGGTGGATCTGGAAGACAAGAAACAATATCAAGAGAAGCTCCAGAAATAGAAGCAAGAAAATTAGCCTTATATGATCAAGCAATTGATTTAGCTACACAACCAATGTCCATACCACAATACCAAGTAGCTGGTCCTTCTCCATTAGAACAATCTGCTTTTACACAATCAGGACAGACTGGAATAGGAGCTGTACCAGTACAAGCTGGATTAGGTGCAACATTAGGTGCTGGTCAAACAGCGATGACTGACATTACACAACAAGGTGGTATGATTGATTCTTTTATGAACCCATATCAAAGATATGTCATAGATGAAATAAATAGACAAAGTCAAGTAAGACAAAATGAACAATCAGCTCAAGCAATAGGAGCTGGTGCTTTTGGTGGTGGTAGAGAAGGTGTACAAAGAGCTGAAGAAGAGACTAGACGATTGGGTTTAATAGGACAAGCTCAAGCAGAGGGTTTTCAAAGTGCATTAGGTGCAGCTGAAAGACAAAGACAATTTCAAACTGAAGCTCAGCTTAATCAAGCTAGTGCTTTATCTAATCTAGGTCAAACACAACAATCTATGGCTCAACGTGATATACAACAACAACTACAAGCTGGTCAATTGCAAAGAGACATTGCTCAAAAGGGTCTTGAGGCACAAAGGGCGACTGAAGTCGCAAGACAAGCTGAACCATTTCAAAGAGTGGAATTTGCAAAAGGTATTATGACAGCATTACCAACTACTGCATCACAGATTACAGCAACGACTGGTCCGGGTGCTAATCCACTTGCACAAGCTGCTGGTGCTGGTATCGGAGCATATGCTGCTTACAACTTGTTATCAAATCCAGCTGCACAGACAAAGGTTTAATTATGGCAACAAACACAGAAGGTAATATTTTTGATCAAGAACCAGATGACACTCTTAGAAATAGGTTGGTAAGTCAAGAACAAAACATACAAGGTCAAGCTCCAGCTCCAGCTACCACAGTGCGAAGACCTTCTTCAGCTACTAGTGAGCCTATGTTCACGAAACAAGAAAGAATAGGTTACACTTTATTACCACTTGCTAGTGCTTTACTACAAGGTAAAAGATCTGGTGGTGGTTCGATATTGAATGATACATTGGGTAGTTTAGGTCAAGGTCTCATGGGTACAGCAGATATGGCTTTACGCATAAAACAATTAGAAGGAAAAAAGAAAGCAAGTGGTGGTTCAATAAAACAAGTAAAGTTACAACCTAATGCTGGACAAGTTGAAATACAAGGACAAATTTACACACCTGATATGGGAAGACAGTTTACTTTAGATGAAGCAACTATGTTGATGTATCCACCAGATACTTTTACGAATGTAGGAGATACAGAGAAAAGAAAAATGACAACCATAAAAGGTGGTTTTGCTAGGTATATGAGTGCTGAAAATTCTTTACAACAATTTCCAAAAGAAAAATTTGGTGATTTTTATATGAGGTTTGTTCCAGAAAATTTAGATATGATAGGAGAACCCATACTTGGTGCTAATAATCGACCACTTAGAATACAAGGAAACTACATTGGCGATAATCCAGTAATGTTCGATTTAATTCCAGAAAGTGTTTCAGCTATTCCGAGGGATGAATCTAAACAGTCTTTACGTTACATGACAAAAGCAGATGCTTTAAAGTATTTAAAAGGTTTTGGTGCTGATGAAACTACACCTGGTTTTAACGCAATGATAAAGATGATTTCGGAGGCTGAAGGTAAGCCACTTGAAATAGGAGATAGACTTTTAGGAAGACCAGTGGTATTTGGTGATAAATTACAAGACATGACTATTACTAAAAGAGGAGATAAAATTGAAAGTGTAACTAATTTATCTGGTGACACACCACAATACATAAAAGATTATCAAGACTTTAAAAAAGGAGTTTATAATAAATTTATTACCACTGATACTTCAAGAAGAAATGTGGCTAAACAGTTAGCTATTTTTGGTGGACAAATTTTAAGAGGTGAATTAAAAACTGGAGCTATACAAAAATTTACTTTACCAATGAGAAACTTTTTAGCGAGTATTCCTTCTTCTAATATGACATCTGACCAGATAGGTAATTTAACAAACCAACAATTATTTTCAGCCTTTTTAGGTCAAGTAGCTGGTACATTTAGAGTACCAGGTTCTGGTTCTACATCTGATAGAGAATTTGCTGCTTTTCAAGGAGCCATAGGTAACTTAGCTAATCAACCAGAAGGACAATACTTAAATATGTACTTTGTAAGAAAGAATTTTGAGAGAGAAAGAAAAGCTAATGAGATACGAGCAGACATGATGAAAGGTGGGTATTCGGAAGCAGAGATAGGTCAAGCTATTAACAAAGAATTATCTAAACCAGTAGGTTTAGTAGTTCCAGCTAAGTACAAAGATGACCCAGATGGTTTTAAACAGTGGTACAAATCACAACCAGATGGCACAGTAATAACTAATGTTGATGGTGATGGTATACCTATTCTTAAAGATGTGCCTACTATTCATGTAAAAGGTATGAGAGAGTTTAAGGAGGATTAATTATGACTGGTATAACATTTGGGGGAAGTAAAACATCAGATCAACTAGCTAAAGATGTCGGAGCTAATACTGAAGCAGTAGATGGTTATAGTTATCCAGATGCTCCAGAGGTATCTGCGATAAAAGATATAAGTTTTTTTGAATCTTTAGTACCTATGTTTAAAACAATGGCTGTAAGAGATGATTTAGCTAAAGCTGAGATTATAGAAAAAAGTTTTAAAGATGATGATCGTTTTGGTGGAATGTTTACGGATGATTTTAATAACCCTATGTTAGTATGGAATGATCAAGCTTACTACATAAACAAACCTGGTTTTAGCACAACAGATTTAATGACTGTACTTGGTGAAATAATTAAATATGCTCCAGCTACAAAATTTGTTAATAGAGCAAAAACTTTGAAGCAAACAGTGAAAAGAGGAGTTCTTAGTTATCCAGCTACAGAGATGGCTTCGCAAACATTAGAAAATGCTTTAGCTCCAGAAACTGATAAAATTAAACCTAAATATCCTTACTCAGTATCTCCACCTTTAATAAGTGGAGAAGTAGATATAGATTTAGGTGATGCTATGGATGTTGCTACATCTACAGCAGTAGATGTTGGTAGTGATGTACTTGTTCCACCAGTATTAAAGACTGTGGGTAAAGTAGCTAAAACTATTGCTAAACCAATAGTAAAACCAATAGAAAAAGTTATTGGTGAAACTTTATATCCTAAAATAAGAGAAAGTGTTGCATTGGGTATAAAATCTGTTGATGAAGGATTAGACGAAAGTAAATTAGAACAAGTAGCAGGAAAAGACAAAGAATTTGTTACTTTGATTACAGAAGGACAAAGAACTGGAGATAGAGATCAGATAGCTGAAGAAATGACTATAAGAGGTTTAAAAGGTGAAGCTAATAGAATTATTACTGTTTTTGATCAACAACAACTTGATCAAATAAAACAAGGTGCAAAACAACTTCAAGAAGAGTTTGGATCTGGTCAAATAAATCCTTTGTCTGATGATATAATAGCAGAAACTGCTACGGATATAGCTAATACAGTACAAGAAGGATTAAAAAAACAAAAAGTAAAAGGCACAGAATCTTTTGATATTGCTTTTGGTAAAAAACCATTTAAACAAACTAAGTTTTCTAATGTTTTACTCACCAATCAAGGTGCAAAAAACATGGCTGACGAATTACTTACATTTATAAAAAAATCTGCTGATGGAGATCCAGATTATAAAGTTTTAAAAGGTGTAGAAAATGAATTACAGAAAATACAAAAATCTGGAAATATTTTTGGAAAAGATAAAAATAGTTTAGAAACTATAGCTAGGTTTGAAAGATATTTAAAAAGAAAATTTAACGTAGCATTTAATAATAACCCAGACGAAGCTAGAATGATAGGGCAAGTTAAAGATAAATTAAATGATTTTATAAGAACTAATGTTAAAAAAGGAGTTATAGAAGGAGATGAAGTATTTTTAAATGAGCTTAAAAATGCAAAAGATTTATTTTATTCTGCTTTTCAATTAGAGGGTAAAGGGTTTGCGAAAAAAGGTACAGCACGAGCTAATGCTAATAAAATATTACAATCTCTAACTGACTCAGAACTTAACAATAGACAAGCTGTCAATCTGTTATTTGGTGCATCTAAATTTTTACCTTCTTCTGGTTTAGCTTCAGCTATAAAAGTATTACAAAGAAATTTACCAGACAAAGAAAAACAAGTTGTCATGGCTTTACTAAAAGATGGTTTATTAGAGAAAGCTTTTACTAATAATAAGACTGGTGAAATAACTAGAAAAGCTATTGTAGGTCAATATAGAGATGTTTTTGTTAGAAATAAAGATTTTGCTGAATTATTATTTTCGCAAAAAGAGTTAAAAAAAATAAATAAATTTTACAGAGAAGTGGTTCCAACTTTATCAGCAGAATTAAATATTAACCCATCTGGCTCTGGATTTTTAGTATTAAATTCTTTAGCAAGGTTAGGTATTTTTAATTATGGATCTACCATACCTATATTATCTGAAGCATCAAAGGGAGCTGCTAGACTATCTGAGCAAGATAAAGCAATAGAGGCTATTCGTGGATACATAAGCAGAGGCAACCAACCACTATTATCTTCAACAACTAGTGCTATAATTAGAGAAGAGTTATTACCAGATCAAATAGAAGGTGACGACCCTAATATAAAAGAGGCAGATGTGGAAGTAAAGCCACAATCAAAACTAGAAACACCTCAACAAACAATAGGTGATGTAAATGTTACAAGTCCAAACATTGAGATCTCACCACCCACGACACAAGAACAACCAGTGCAAACTGCTTCTCTACCTACCACTCCTAATTCAAAAGGTATTACGTCTCTAAATAAAGGGGAGCAGTTTGAGGGTTTATTTCCAACAGATAATTTAGGTAGAATGATTGCCAATAGGAGATCATGATGGCTAATTTAAAAATACTAGCTCCATATATTGTTATTGTAGTTACTGGTTTAGTGACATGGGGTAGCTTTTCAGCACGTTTAGATGAAGTAGAAAAAAAAGCAGATAACATATCTCAAATACAACAAGACATAGCAGTGATCAAACAAGAGATAGTTTGGATGAAAGCTTTCTTAGTAGAAAACATGGATAGATAAAGAGTGGTGTTGCATTGCAAAATGAATTTGATAATAGTGGTATAAAAGGAATAGAAGAACAAGATTTAGGTCAAGTAGAAGTAATACCCAATTCACAAGAAACAAGTGCTTATCCACAGTTTACTGATGAAGCAAAACAACAAAGAGGCACTGAAGATTTTAAAACTATTAAAAAGAATTTTAAAAAAGCTTTACCTTTCATACCTAATTTAGTACAAGAATTCGCACCTGGTGCTGATCTTCTCAGACAGTTTGGTTTATTAGGAGATATCGGTGGTGAACAAACTTACCAACCAAGTACAGCAGAAAACATAACTGGTGGTATTGAGAAAATAAAACAAGGCGATAAAGTTGGTGGTGGAGTGGATGTTGCTATGGGAGGTTTAGAAACTCTTGGAGCCACAGCAGATGTTATGATGTTAGGTGCTGGTTTTGCAGGACCATTAGCACCAGTATTATTAGGTGCTGGTGTAGTGTTAAAAGGTATTACTAAAGGTGGTAGAGCAATCTTACAAACAAAAAAAGGCAAAACATTTTTTGGTAAAATTAAAGGTAATGATATTCAATCTACACCAAAAGCAGATGGTGATGGTTTTGAACAAACTATAGAAGTTGAGGAGATATTAGCTGGAAATCCAGAAGATGTACAAGAATTAGGTAACACAGATAACTTACCTATAACTTTTACAGATACTTCATCTGATCTTGAGTTAACAAAAGATAAAAGAAGAGAGCCTCAACGATCACGATTAAACGATACTATTGACACTTTACAAAACAAAGCTACTGGTGAACAGTATTTAAAAACTTTACAGAACAAAGCAGAGAAAGGTGACTTTTCTATGGAGGAGTTAGAACACTCCAAGTTAGATGAGTATTTAAAATTACAACAAAACAATGAAAAACCTATACCTAAAAGTGTAATTGAAAATTACATGTCGACTCAAACTCCTCAATTAATAGTTGAAAAAAGAACTTCAGAAGGGGGAACAACAAGTGGAGGAGATTACGATAATACAGGGTTTGTTGATTTTGAAGATAGTTATGATAGAGATTATAATTTACAATCAGCAGAAGAACAAATACGTTTGTATGATGATGCTAACTTTATAAACGATGGATTAACCGCTGCTTTACGACAAAGAGAAACTGGTCAATTTGGCGAAAAAGATGCTAAAGAAAATTTTTTTAAAAATTACTCTGATATAACAGGTGAGTTTAACGAAAAAGATCTGGAAGATACTTTTACAAGATTTGAAAAATTAATAGAAGAAATACCTACTTATGCAGAGGCTTCAGCACAAAGAGATTTTTTGAATCCTGATGGATTACCACAAGCTACGAATAAAACTTCAACAGAGTATTTTAATGAACAAATCGTAAATCTAAGAAGGAAATTAGAAAAACCAAGTGCATATATAGACTCTCGCAGAAATGTGAAACAAACGTATTTTAATAAACCTGAAACATACGATAAAGTTATTGAGGGTGAAGCAAGAAGATATTATAGTGATAATCCTGAAATAAGGTATATAGATAATGATACTGGATATGAAATGACAGGTAATATCACACAAGGGTATCGTGTTATAAATGAAGAGGGTGACGAGGTATTTCCTAGAGCTGGTGGTACAATTTTTGATTCTTTTGAAGAGGCACGAGTAGTATCAGTAGAAAATGCTATAGAACGTGGTTTAATTACGGATCAAGGCACTCTATATGGTGACTTTACCACTGGTTTAGGAAACAAGGAAACTTATGAAGAACTACCTTATTATATAGATAGTAAAAAAACGAGAGACGCTAAGTCACAAGGTGAAGATCCTTTTTATGGTAGAGATTATGGAAACAATCATTATAAACAAGAAAACAATGTTGGTCATTTAAGAACTATTTTAATACCCTCAACAGAACCACATGCTAAAAACAGATCTATATTTTTGGTAGAAGAATTTCAAACAGATTCTGGAAATTTAGCAAGACAACAAGGAGGTTATAAACCAACCCAAAAACAAATTAAAGAAGTACAAAATATATTAGGAGAATCAAAATTAAATGCTCCAGCTTTTAATCAATACACTGAAATTGTCGATAAGGATGGACAAGCTTATTTATATGATGATGGAAAAATGGATATCGATGATCTACCTGTAAATTCACAATTGGGCACATCGGTAAGAGAACCTGGCTTTTATGGAAGACAATCAGATGGATTACAAACCATAACTGTCAAACATCCTAAAAGTGATGAAATAATGAAATATTTAAAAAAGAAAAATTTAAATATTAGAGGGAGAGTAAGTAGTGATATGCCACTTAAAAATAAAACACATGAATTTAATTTTAGGGAAGCTCTATCCGAAGCTGTGAATAAAGATCAAACTCATATGTTTTATGTAGCTGGTGAAAGTCATGCACTAAGATATAATGAAGCTTATAGATTAGATAGTTTTGATAGAGTGCCTGATAGTATTTTAAAAGAAGAATATAAAAAATTTACTTCTAGACCTGTTCTACAATCGTTTTCTAATAGAGACGTTATCACAGACATGTCAGCTTCCAATAACGATGGTATGGGTATAACTTTTGTTGCTGGTAAGGATGGAGATGCGATACCATTACCTTTTGATTTAGATAATCAACCACTTAAATTTCAAGGCAAAATTGAAGCTTATGCACAAGACAAAACACAAGATAATTTTTTTGATGATTTAATGATGGTTGATATGAATTTTGCCAGTGATTATTATGGATCTGAAGAAGCAAGATATTCTACTTTAAAAGTACATTTATTAGTTGATAAAAAAACAGATGATGTATTAGGTGTGTTTTTTCCAAAAAGAGCAAACTCAGATGGATCATATAGAAGAACGCAACCACAAGATAGAGAAGATAAAATTGGTGCTCATTCTGTAAACATGGAACAAAACTTTTTTTCAAATAAAAAAGGTATTGAACTACGAGAGGGGAATAAACTTATTGATATTACTCCTTCTAATTTAAAAGAAGATAATCTATTAAGTGAAGATGAAATTAAAGATTTAAAAAGAAAAGATAAATTAGATTCAGAGGATTCAACAAGTAATACAGAGTCAGATTACTTTGATGAATTTACTGATGTAGAAACACAAGGAAGAGTTTTGGGAGGAAAGGGAAAAAAAGATTTATACAATAAAATTATTAAAAAGTATGGAGATAAATATTTAAAAAAAATAGATCCTGATGCAAAAATATTTTTTGAACTTATGAAAGCAGAAAATGGAGATTTTGTTCCTACATATGGTTTTGAAATTACACCTAAAATTAGAAAAAAAATATTAGAAGATGGTATTGAAAATTTTAATGAAGGTGGAGCTGTTGTAGTTGTAAGAACACATAAAAAAAACAATAAACAAAAAAAATATAAACCACAAATAATTCGTAAGAGTTATGGCACTTTTGTAGATAAAGATAATAATAATTGGGGTTATATCGATGGCTGATGATTCTGGTATTAAAGGTATAGAAGAACAAGACTTAGGCACAGTAGAGGTGAATCCCAACGCACAAAATAAACCAAGTGCCTTTCCACAATTTACAGATGAAGCTAAAGTTTCTAGAGGCTTAGAAGATTTTACAAAATTTAAAAAGGGTTTTAAACAAGCATTACCTTATGTATTACAATTAGGTGCAGATTTAGTACCTGGTTCTGGTATTACAGAAATATCTGGACAACAAATTGATGTAGTAGAAGGAGGTAAAAGACTATCCTTTCCAAAACAGGTTGAAAGAACCACAGAATTAGCTAAAGAAGGTAAAACTACTGAGGCTATAGTTAGTGGTGTTGACACAGCACTAACAGGAGTAGCAGGAGTTGGTGAAGGTATGATGGTTGCTGGAGCAATAGCACCTTCAATATATGGTAAGGCTTTAGCGATTGCTGGATGGGGTTTATATGGATTATCAAAAACTGGTAGTGCAATATTAAGAAACACCAAAACTGGTAAAAAAATATTAGCTGATTTTGAAGGAGATGATGCTGTCGGTTATGATATTAAAAGTATTAAAATTCCTGAAAATGTAGAATCTGATGATACTATTAAAACACTAGAAGATAATATAGATATAGAAACTGTAAGAACAGATGACACAGACACAGAAGTCGCCATACCAGAATTAGCAAAAGACCTTAATACTACTGAAGCTATTACTGGTTACATAGTAGCACCAGACAAATTAGATAGAGACCAATTAGTTGCTAAAGTAGAGAACGACCCAGAAGTAAAAACTAAAACAGATAAATATTTAGAAGAACAGGGTATTAGTGGAGACACAGTTCCTCTTTACAGACTTATAAATGTAGAGGATAAAGTTAAAAGAAGAATAGGAGACCCTTTTCCAGAAGTTATAAAAAAAGCTGAAATAGGTAATGAGAGTATTATATCTGGCTCACTAACTCCTAAGGCTAATATAAAAACTTATGATTTTTTTGAACCTAAAGTAGGTGTGAATACCACCACTGAACTTGTTAGATATGATGTGCCTAGAGATAGAATTAAAATAGCAATGGGTGGTTTCAAAAATGACATTAAACAAAATGTAAATAAAAAATTAAAAGAAAAAGGCTTTGGTCAGGAAAAAATATCTGGATTAAAAACAGTTACTAATCCAAGTAAAACAGCTAAAGAACTAATAGATATGCAAGATGAAATAATAGCTGATTTCACTGGATTAGAAAAAACAGTATTGAATAAAGGACCTTCATTTGGTTTGTCTTATGATGTAGGAGCAGCTAAAGATATTATTGATGGTAAAATTAAAACCATAGAAGATTATAAGAATTATAAAGGTAGTTCATATTATCCTATATCTAGTGAAGAACGAACTAATTTTATAAAAAATAAAACTCCAATAGAGGATGTTGAAAAACTTGCAGAAAAAAGATACATAGATGAAGCAAACAAAATTACAGACTTTTATGGTTTGCCAAGATTAGGTGCACCTAAACAAGATGAAGGTATCAAGGCTTTAGAGCAAAAAGATATTACACCTAGTGGATTTAAATTTGAACCTGCTGACCCTAAAAGCAGAAGAATGTATGGTAGAGTTTATGAAGCAGAAGATGGAAATATAGCATTGCTAGAAATAGGAGTAGATGGCTACTCCACAAAAAGATTATATGGTGTCAATGCTATGGTAGATGGAAAGCCAAGAAGCATTGGTAAAGTTACTTTAAGTCAATCTACTGTTGCTGATGACAAAAAGATAGATGATTTAATAAATATAGAATTAGATGATGATGTCAGAGGTAAAGGTTTTGGTGAAAAAATTATTAAAGGTTTAGTGAACTATTCTAGTAGACCAGAAGGGTTATCCATTAGAGACATAAAAAGAAATGCTTTACCTTTCTGGAAAAAACTTGGAATAAATTTTTATGAGGGGTCAATAAATAAAGGAAGTAGATATAAAAAATATGGTTTTATACCTAATGAGTCAGGAATAAAAAATGTAAAGTACAAATTTTCTGATGAATTAAAAAAAGAACAGCCAGATGAGGGTATCAAGGCTCTAGGACCACAAGATATAAAAGAAAAAGGTATTACTCAAATACCAACAACTAATTTAGAAGTAACTCCCTTAAAAGGTTTAGATATAGTACAACGAACAGATGAAACACCTTTAATAAATAAACAAGGTAAAATAAAAATAGTTGATATTCATGAATACTTGGATAACCCACAAAAAAGGGATGTATTAAATCAAAAAGATTTTGATGACATGATTCAAGAAGCAAAAGAAGAAATTATGTATCAGCTTAAACAAGAAAAAACTGGTAAAGATTGGTATGACGGAGACATAGAAAAAACCATGAAATTATTAGAAGAAGATAATCCTAATTTTTATGCTGGTGGTGAGAAAAAAGATTTATTAGTTTTTCTAACTTCTATTATGTCCTCTGGACAAAATGTAGGATATGACATGAATGTTGCTTTAAGAATTATGGATAAATATATAGAAACTGGAACTATTTATCCTAGAAACCCAGACAAGTTTTATACAAAAAAAGAAGCTAAAAAATATAAAAAACGTGGACAACCATCAATAGAAGGAACACCAAAGGCTTGGACACAACAAACAAACGATAAAGCTTTATCTTTCACTGATGCTTTTATTAAAGATAAAGGCTTAACAGCATTTTTAGATTTTGTTCACGCACCAACAACTAGAAGAGAAGCTAGTAAATTAGCTGAAAAATATGGTTTAAAACCTTTTCTTGGAAGAAAAGATGAACCTATCATAGGAGCAAATTTATTTGGTGATAAAATAGGTAACTTCATGCAGAACATGATGGGTATGGATACAGACGCAAATGTTGCTGATATCTGGTTTACAAGAATGATGAATCGTAGACAAGGTAATATGTTTATAGTGCCAAAAACTGGTAAAAATAAAGGTAAAAGAATATCTATAGATCAGCCACAATCAGTTCCACATAGAGAAGCTTATGATCGTTTTATTGATGTATTATCTAAAGAGATGGGAGAAAGTAAACGTGACACTCAAGCTATTTTGTGGTACTTTGAACAAGGATTATATAGTAAATTAGGAGTACCAAGTGAACCGAAAAAATACAGCGAAGTTGTCGAAGGTATTCTCAAACAGCGAAGAGATGACGCAGGAAGAAGCGTTTCACAGAGCAATGAGATTACGCAACAAAAGAAGAGCACAAGCAAAACTTCAAGAGCAAAGACAAAAACAACCAAGTTAAAAAGAGCTGAGGGAGGATTTGTAGAACGAAACACCTACGATTGGGTGTATACAAATGGTTGAACCAGTTAGTGCTGTCTTAACTGGTATCGCATTAGTTAAGAGTGCAACCTCATTTATTAAGGAAAATTTAAATACAGTTAACGATATATCTGGTATTGCAAAACAGATAGATCAAATGTTTGAAGGTCAACAACAAATAAATAAAGAACGAAGTAAAGTTGCTAATAGCACAGCAAATGAGTTAGGTTTATCTAATGTTGCTGATTCTATAATATCTGCTCGTTTGGCAGCTGAACAGCTGCAAGAAGTAAAAAATATGATAAATTTACGCTTCGGACCAACGACTTGGGATAGCATCCTCATGGAAAGAAAAAGAAGAATAGATGCAAGAAAGAAAGCTATACAAAAAGCTAAGGCAGAAAAGTTAAGAAAACAAAAAGAAATGTATGAAATAATTAGAATAGTTTCAATAGGTATAGCAATAATGTTATTTGTAATTGTAACTATTGGTATAACTATAAAGTTTGTTTTAGCACATACCGTATTGGATCAAAATGATCATACCTGCCGAATTTTTGAACCACGCTATTTTTTAATATGTCTCTCAGAAGGTAAAGATGCTGCCCTTATAGAATTTGATTTAGATCAGAAAAAAAATAAAGGTAACTGGATTGTCGATGACGAAAAATAGTAGTATAATATAATTTTAATTAAAGGAGATACTTATGAGAAAAAGTAAAGGTATGAATAAAATGGCAAAAGGTGGATCTAAAATGATGAAAGCCAGAGGTGGCAAGATGGCGAAAGGTTATGCAAAAGGTGGATCTAAAATGATGAAAGCTATGGGAGGTCAAATGGCAATGAGACCAACTAATGCTGGAAGAATGGGAGCTGGAACTAGAGCAAGACCTATGGGAGCTATGAAAGGTAAGATGGCTAAAGGTTATGCCAAAGGTGGAGCAAAAATGATGAAAGCTAATAAAGGTAACTTAGCTGATATTCGTAAAATGGCTTCAATGAAAGGCTATAAATTAGTTAAAAATAAGTAGTTGATTTCTTATTAGATTGCATTAAGATAAGTCATGGCTTATCTGACTGCAAACATACCTTACTTTAAGTGTTGGGTAAGAAAAGAGTTCACACACAACCATTCTAAATATCATGGTGAATTTGTACATGCTTTAGCAATAGGTGTTACTGCTATACCAGATAAATCTTTATCTTTTCAAGTTGTGTTTACTGGTTGTGAAGATGAAGATAATAGATTAGATAATCCTCATGGTGGAGCAATGTGGGCTAGGATGCCGATACAATCATTAGTTGCTGATGAAATACT
>Ga0181414_1000334_pt1 | contig 14420 bp, 19 predicted proteins | sample 37SPOviralmetaG_FD_130139 | JGI IMG/M metagenome (GOLD analysis project Ga0181414, IMG submission 130139) | Marine viral communities from the oligotrophic San Pedro Time Series (SPOT) site, San Pedro Channel, CA, USA - 37 SPOT_SRF_2012-11-28 | ecosystem: Environmental > Aquatic > Marine > Strait... | reverse complement strand
TGAACTTGCTGTCATCCTCCTCCTTTTCTTCTATATGGTCGTCAATCATGGTGCCGATCTCGTAAGAGTGATCGTGGATATCGAACTCATAGTAGTCACTGAAGTCAAAGTTGAGCCGCATCCAGTCCGTGATCTGCTCGTCGATATCCGCACTGTTGCCGATATCGTCCGAGTGTTCCTCAATCATTTGCCTCATCCTTTCCTTGAGGCGTGGTTCGATAAGAGCCATGATTACATCTGCAACCTTGAGCAGTTGGTCTTCGTTGTGCATTGGTGAACGTTCGATAATGTCAGTCATTTGATTTCTCCTCTGTTGACTGTTTGACTGCTAGGTTGAAACCCCTAGCAGCCGCTTCGCGTAGTCGTGGTCGATCACTCTCCTTGTGTCGAGTGATCCACGTTCGCAACTCATCCCAAGACTTGGGTATTGGAAATGTTTTGATATACTTCAAGAAGCCTCCTTTACTTCTGGGTAAGTGATCACGTCGTCCGTATATGTTGAACGATTCTCAACACGGCTCAGGCTCTCTTGAATCATGACCCGTCGCCCTGTGATCAGTTGGCTCAACAACTTACGATCTGCTGAGTATTCACTATGTGGACCAGTCTTCATGATAGCCTGGATACAGATATCAAGATCCTCTTGTGTGAAATCGAATTGACCTGTGATCTGGGTGTTAGTGTAAGATAATTTAGCCATGGTGGGCTCCTTTTTGAACACGCTCGACGGAATTGTCGTTCGATGTGTCAAGTTACTAGCGGATCAAAGGATCGTGCCGTCGGTGCTCTTGCATCGTCGGGAATCGTCAAGGAAGTTTAGTGAAGCGGCGGTTTACGTCACGTCATCGGTTCTGGATGTGCACGTCACTTTGCACTTTCTAGCAAAGTGTACGTCACGTACAGGTTCGCATGATGTTTCGTAATCCGTAAACTTTCGACCCCTTCTTCAGGGGTTGACGACACATCCTTTGATAACGCCATGCGGCTTGAGCACCATCCGTACGGCTATTTTGTTGTGTGTGTAGCAACAGGCGCACGTACACGGACTGAACAATCTCTTAGAGGCTCCGCTCGTTCCTAAAAAAGGCTGACTGCTATTCAGACTTTTTTCGAGTGGAGAAGATTGTTTGCCGTGGACAGCGCAAGGATCCGGGTGCACCACCACTCTCAAACATCGATCCAACGGATGTTTCCGTTGGTCCATTTTCTGTTGGGATACAGACACGGGCCGAAGGACCGTTGCGATAGCCGAGGAACGAGGGAACGATACTCACCCGTAAGGGCCGAGACTACTACAGGCTCGGTTCATGAGTAGCGCGGTCATCGCCATAAAGCATTTGTTCCCACCAAAAAATAAAAGGTTGAGACCTAAATTTTTCTAGATAATCCTAGACACCCCGGAGGTATAGAAACAGCTTACCCAGGACATAGGACCGAGATTGCAATACACCTTTGTAAATTACAGGCAATAGGGGTTACTGTGGCGAAAGCGGTATGACATTTTGTACGGACCGAGACCCCCACACCCCCTTATTTGTGGTACGTCTCCTGTGTGTGCGCCCTATAATGTTGGTTTTGTAAAATCATTCGTGTATAATACCGTTTAAGAACAGAAGGAGAACATCCATGGCCCGAGATTATAGGTCCGAGTACGACAACTACCATTCGTCCCCGAAGCAGAAGAAGAACCGAGCAGCGAGGAACGCGGCCCGTGCAGCTATGGTTAAGAGGAAAAGGGTCAAGAAGGGTGATGGGAAGGACGTGACGCATAAGGATGGTAATCCGAGGAATAACGGGGAGGGCAATTTGGGTGTATTGTCTAGGAGCAAGAACCGCAGTTTCAAACGGACGAAGAGGGCGAAGAAGGCTCAAATTCACTGAAAAAAAATTGCGGGTGTATTTTCATTTGAGTTTATTGTAAAGTAGCTTTAATTTTATTAAGGAGGTAACTGATGTCGTCGCAACCAGAACGAGCAAAAAAGAATAAGAAGATGTTATCCGCTGTGAAAAGTTATCTTAAAGTAGATGATGACGGAAATGTTTTTATGAAAAAACCTGTTGGTAGTTTTAAAGAGGGGAAGCAACTACCTATGGTAGGGATAAAAGGTGCTTCGTTAATATCTACTGATCCAAGGTCTAATATGTCTTGGCAAAAAGAAAACACCAAGGTTGTTGAGAAAGTGTATAACGCAATTCAGCGAAGCGGTCTCGGAAACAACAAAAAGTAATAACAACGGAGCGTGGGCTATGAGTTTTTTTGGGTTTTCGGACGAGCAGCTTTCTGAATTAGCGGCATTGAACGCTGAAAAGGCGGCGGCGGGTGAGCCGATGGTTACGCTTTTGGATGTGATAGCGGACGATACTATTTTGCAAAGCGGTGGGCTTTCGGCGGAAATGGAAGCGCAAAATAACGAATTAGCGGCGTTTTATGACGCGGCTGCGGGATTAGCGGAGGAGGATCGTTTTACTGGTCAGGATACTACTGATATTATTCGGGATTTGGTTCAAGAGAACATAGATGCGGGTGGCACTCCTAATGTTGTTGACTTGATAGAGACGTATATTGACGATCAGGCTAACGCGACGGTTGAGCTTTCGGGTGGCGAATTAGATCTGAGCGATTTAGCTGATTACGGACAGGGTAGTTCTCCTGTTTTGGCACCTGACGGAAAGGGAGTTATTAGGGGTGGGAACTATATTTCTTTAGATCCTACTAAAAGTAGTATGTCGGGTTCTGAGGTTAACGAATTAAAAGCTCAAGCTACTCGAAACACGGACCTTTTACTAGCAGATCAACTACTTAAAGAAGAAGGTATTCCTATTGCTGAGACTTTGGGATTGAAGATGCCTGGAGACGAGAATTTTGACGGGGAGGACCGGGAGCGTATACAGGAAGCGGAGTTTGCTGCGGCGAACCTTGTATCTCAATTCACGGACATTGATCAATATAGGTATGAGCAGAAACAAAACGAAGGTCCAGACCCTGTGCCGATTACTGGTGGTGTTGGTTCGATTCAACAGGATGCGAACGGAAACTGGTTTGCTGTAACAGACAGAAACACTAGAGATTACAGCATTGATCCGAAGGACAACAGCCAAGGACCGACGTTCGGTGGGAATGTATCGAAAAACGTTGAGAAGACTTTTGCTGAAGAGGTAGCTGCGGCGGGTGGGTCTTCTGATTACACAGGTAGTATTAAGGATATATTCAAGGACACGGATGTAGATTCGTTGGGTTATGATCCTGTTACTGGGACGTATAGTACGCCTGTTGTTACGGAGCCTGTTGAAACAGATATCGCCCAACCTGGGGATTTGGACCTTGATGACGATATCAGCATTGATCCAGTAAGTGAACTTGCTCAGAAGTATGTGGATGCGGGACTGGATGACATGTCTGGTTTGGATTTACTTGCTGAAGAGACGGGTACAGAGACAGGTTTTACGCCTACGGGTTACACATTTGAAGCTGTGGAGGATTTTGAAAAGGATCAGGATAAGTTTAGACTTATCAGTGATGTCTATGATAACGATGACTATGCCAAGATGTTAGAGGATGACAGTGATACTTACAATGAACTGACACCTGAAGGTAAAGCGGCGCTTGATGCGAAGGTCGTGGACCTTGCTACTTCTGTTCTTGATGATTTAGATTCTGAAGTTGGGCAGACTACGACAGAGGATGCAATAGAGGCTCTTAAAGCCAGGATTGGTTCTCCCTATGATACGAATGTGAGCGCAGCGGAAGTAGCGGCAACTCTTGGGTTGATTCAAGGTACACCGATTACGTCTAATGAGCTTGATGCGTTGATGCCTGAGTATGATTTCTTCAAGCCTGATGCGGGGACACAGCTTCTTTTGGAGGGGTCGGGTGCTCTGACAAGTAAGATGATAGGGAATTTAATTAGCGCAGCGGGAGATGTGGTTGGTAGCGAGTTAGTTTCTGAAGCAGGAGAGGATTTACGTGCACAGGGAGACCTGGCTAAATTTAAGGTAATAGAGAACCTAACAGAGTATGCTCCTGAGACATTAGACGCATTGAACAGACCGATCATGGGGGATGATGGTTTTGATTTAGATGCTCTTGCAGCAAAAGCTTACTTTTCATCGACTCCTACTATATTGGGTTTGGCGGGTATTCCGTTTGGAACAACAGCAGCGTTGGTTACAGGTGGTATCATGACAGCGGCTGAAGTTGGAACCGAGGCTAGGGATGACACATACAATACCGCTATAGAGATGGGATACTCTGAAGCAGAGGCTGAAACTCTTAGCAGGTCGGCCTCCATAACGGCAAGTGCAATTGGTTTACCGATTGGTGCGATAAGTAACGTGCTGTTCTCTACAATACTTCCTGGATCTGGTGCAGGGTCTATTGCAACAGTAGCGGGTAACATGGTTGAGGAAGCGGTAACTGAAGGATATGTTGAGCAGAATGCTGCGGCTTTTGCAGTGGATCAACAACTTGGCACTGATAAGTTTGGTAAAGCATATAGTATAGATGAAGGAATCGTGGGTTCTCTTATTGGTGGTGGTGTTACGTTAGCCACAATCAACAACGCTATAAACAAGGCTATTGAGTCGCCTACTCCAACGGGTGGTGAAACTTCTACGGGTGGACCAAGTGCCACGGATCTTGCAACTGCGTCTGAGATACTGAACTCTGGTGGTGATGTTTCGATAGTCACGGACAGTAACGGTAATTTAATTATCACGGACACGAGTAGTGGTCAGAGTGTAAATGTAGGCTCTGTTATTTCTTCTTCGGTTCCGATTAGTGGTTCGGAGACCACGACTGCTGATTTAACGGCTGCGGAACAGGCAGTGGCGTCTGGATCTTCGGCTGTGACCATAAACTCCACGGGTGCAGGAATAACTTTTACAAATAACAAGACAGGTTTTACTGCGGTTATTTCTCCTGGTAGTGACATGTCTAATACTACGGACGTAATTACTGCGGTTGAGAACAATGATTCTACGGCTGTTACGAATGCGGGTGCTTCTATTTCTTCAGGGACGGATGGAACAGGAATCACGAGTCTTGTATCTACACCTGGAGCGTATAACAGTAACACGCTCTACAGTAGGGACGGATTAATTTACGTTGGAGACCCATCGAGTGGAGTCCTTGCTAACGGAACTATTGAAGGGACCACCTATGCGGAGGGTCAAGTTGTTGGAACAGCAGGATCAGATGCCACAACAACTACGACAGCAGGGTCAGATGCCACAGCAACTACGACTACGACAAATACAAACTCTACCGAAACTATTTCAACGAGTGACACTGAAATAACAACTTCTGTGGATGCAAACGGAAATACCACGGTCACAACAACTAATACCAATACGGGTGTTACTGAGACTACCACGGTTCCTGCGAATACTAACACGACCATCTCGAGTGGGGTTACGGAGATAACAGTAAATGCTACCAACACGGGGACCACTACTACGGCTGTAACAAATACTGGGACCAATGTACCCGCAGCGGTAACTGAGACTGCCACTAATGTACCCGCAGCGGTAACAAATACCACGGACGTTGGAACTCTTACAACGTTCACAGAAGAAGACGACGATTTTACATCAGATACTACGTTCACGCCTACAACAGAGTTTACACCTGAAGGTGATGATGACGAAGTACCGCCTGTTGGTGAGCAAGCACCGGGATACACGTCTGGAATAGCGGGATTATCTGGAGCGAGACCTACGGTTGCGCCGTATTATCAGCCACAGCAAACAGGTCAATATTCTTTCTACGTGCCACAACCGGGAGTGGATCAAACAGTTCCTGCGGGACCAGTTATGTCAGATCCAACGTCTTACTTGGCACCTACGGCGAATCCGCAGTATGGGTATGGATACATTGCTCCGAATGCGGAGCTTGAGTATTTGAGAAGACTAGCCGAGATTCAAGGCACGGGGGCCGAGAAGTTACCTTCTGAAAACCTGATGGATGGCTCATGAATCTACAAACACTTCCTGAAGAAGCGTTAAAAGAAATCTTAGCACTGACTGAGGCTAAGAAAACATTAGATTTGAGGGAAAAAGCGCAAGATTATTTCATGCCCTTTGCGCATCATGTGTATGAGAACTTTATTGAGGGCAGGCACCATCGAGTTATTGCGGAAAAGCTTGAGCAAGTGGCGCAGGGTAAGTTAAAGCGGTTGATTATTAACATGCCACCTCGTCATTCTAAGTCTGAGTTTGCTAGTTTTCTGATGCCTGCTTGGTTTTTGGGTAGAAACCCTAAGTTAAAGATTATTCAGGCTACTCACAATACTGAGTTAGCTGTTCGTTTTGGTAGAAAAGTGAGGGACTTGATCGATGATCCGGCTTATAAAGAGATTTTTCCGAATACTCACCTTAAAGAAGACAACAAAGGTGCAGGTAAGTGGGGTACAGACAAAGGCGGAGAGTACTTCGCGGCGGGGGTAGGTGCTGCGGTAACTGGTCGTGGTGCGGATTTGTTTGTTATTGACGATCCACACTCGGAACAAGACGCTATGAGCGAGAGCGCATTCGACAATGCGTATGAATGGTACACTTCTGGACCTCGTCAGAGGCTTCAACCGGGTGGTGCGATCATAATTGTTATGACAAGGTGGGGAAAAAAGGACTTGACAGGCCGTTTGATGGCTGCACAGGGCGGTGATGTCATGGCGGATCAGTGGGAAGTGGTGGAATTTCCTGCAATTCTACCATCAGATGACCCATTATGGCCTGAGTTCTGGGAAAAAGACGCACTATTGTCTATTAAAGCGTCGTTACCTGTAGGAAAATGGAATGCACAGTGGCAACAAACGCCAACTACGTCCGAATCGGCCATAGTTAAGAGAGAATGGTGGCAATCTTGGGAAAAAGAGGCTATTCCTCCTATCAAATACATTATTCAGTCGTATGATACGGCGTTTTCCAAGAAAGAATCAGCGGATTACAGTGCGATTACGACTTGGGGGGTGTTTGAACCAGACGAAGGTGGGGCAGATAACTTAATTCTTATGGATGCACGGCGAGGTCGTTGGAATTTCCCAGAATTAAAAGAGATTGCTTATGACGAGCACGAATATTGGGAGCCTGACATGGTGATTGTGGAGGCAAAAGCTACGGGTACACCCTTAATTGACGAGTTACGTTTACGTGGGATACCTGCTTTGGGCTTCTCTCCGGGCAAAGGAAAAGATAAAATAACTAGAATGCACATGGTTGCGCCGTTGTTTGAAGCGGGTGTAGTATGGGCACCAAGTGATAAAAAGTTTGCAGATGAGGTAATTGAAGAGGTAGTGTCATTTCCTAATGGCGATCATGATGACTTTTGTGATAGCATGACACTAGCATTAATGCGTTTTCGTCAGGGTGGGTTTATTTCCTTACACGGCGAGAACGAAGAAATTGACGAGTATCGTCCTAGACGGGAGTATTACTAATGGCATTGCCACCACTTGTAGATTCAGGGATTAGACCCGAAGACATGGCAGCAGACGCAACGTCTGTTGATGTATCTGTGCCACAGCCCCAAGACTTTACTGGTGGGGCGGAAGTTATAAACGATGGACAGGGCGGAGCAATAGTGCAAAGCTTGGCAGATATAATAGCAGCAGAGGAAGCTGCTATACCTGAACCCAATCACACAGACAATTTAGCGGAGTTTTTAGATGAAGCGTATCTTGGAGAAATCTCGTCGGATCTTAGGGGCTCCTATGAGGATGATATGGAGTCTCGTTCTGAGTGGGAAGAGACTTATACAAAAGGTTTGGATCAGCTTGGTGTCAAGTATGAAGAGCGTAGTCAGCCGTTTGAAGGGGCTTCTGGGGTCACGCACCCGTTAATTTCAGAAAGCGTAACTCAGTTTCAGGCGCAGGCATACAAAGAGATGTTACCTGCGGGTGGTCCTGTTCAGACACAAGTTCTTGGTTTGCAGGATGCAGCCCGTGAGGAACAGGCTTCTCGTGTGAAAGATTTTATGAACTACCAGATTACAGAGGTCATGGAAGAGTTTGACCCTGATATGGATCAGTTGTTGTTTTATTTACCGTTGTCTGGTTCTTGTTTTAAGAAGGTTTATTTCGACGAAGCGAAACAAAGACCTGTTTCTAAGTTTGTTCCTGCACAGGATTTAGTAGTATCTTACGCAGCTTCTGATTTACAGACGGCTGCACGGGTTACACATGTTCTGCGTATAGATGCAAATGAAGTTCGTAAAATGCAGATTGCAGGATTCTACAGGGACGTAGAGTTAAGTAAGAATGATGATGAAGAAAACGAAGTAAGACAGAAGATTGATGAGATACAAGGCACTTCTCGTGGATATACAGACGATGTGTTTACGATACTGGAGATGCATGTGGACTTAGACCTTGAAGGGTTCGAGGACATAGCTCCAGACGGAGAACCCACAGGTATAGCTCTGCCATACATTGTTACGATAGACGAGGGATCAGGAAAGGTTCTTGCGGTTCGACGTAACTTTGAGGAGGGTGCTGATCTAGCAAGGAAGCAACAATATTTTGTTCACTACAAGTTTATGCCAGGTCTAGGCTTTTATGGCTTTGGTCTGATCCACATGATTGGTGGTCTTGGTCGTGCGGCAACGAGTATCCTTCGACAGTTAATCGATGCGGGTACACTTGCTAACCTCCCGGCAGGATTCAAGGCCAGAGGCGTGAGGGTTCGTAATGATGACGAGCCTTTACAGCCGGGTGAGTGGCGGGACATTGATGCACCTGGGGGCAACATAAGGGACGCACTTATACCGCTTCCGTACAAGGAACCTTCGGGTACACTCGCACAGCTTCTAGGATCCCTCATAGATAACGGAAGACGATTTGTGTCACTGGCAGATCAACAAACGTCTAACATGAATCAGGAGGCTCCTGTGGGCACTACAGTGGCCTTGTTGGAACGTGGCATGAAAGTTATGTCTGCTATCCACAAGCGTCTCCACTACGCTCAGAAGAACGAGTTCCGTATACTAGCTAGGATCTTTAGAGATAATCTACCGCAGGAATATCCGTATGATGTGGCAGGAGGGGACCGTAAAGTTATGGCCTCTGACTTTGATGGTCGTGTTGATGTGGTTCCTGTTAGTGATCCAAATATCTTTTCTATGGCACAAAGGGTAACATTGGCACAGACGCAGCTACAGCTTGCTCAGTCTAATCCACAAGTACACAACCTACACGCAGCGTTTCGTCGTATGTATCAGGCTCTGGAGGTTCAAAACATTGACGAGATACTACCTCCTCCACCACAGCCACAGCCATTAGTCCCTCTTATTGAGAATGCTCGCGCCTTGACTGGGGAGTTATTGATGGCCTTTGACGGTCAGGATCATGACGCTCATATCGAACTTCATGTCATGTTTATGAAGACTCCTATTGTTATGACCTCTCCACAAGTCATGGGGATATTGATGGGACATATTCAAGAACACATATCTAAGAAAGCTCGTGAGATGGTTGTAACGGAGATCCAAGGACTTATTTCTCAGGTCCAACTTATGGCTCAGTCTGGTGCACTTGAGCCACAGGCTGCACAACAACAGATCATGGAAGTTCAGCAACAAATGCAAAATCCAGAGGAGCTAGAGAAAGCAGTAGCTCTACAGGAGATGCAGTTGATGAACGAGCTTATGCCGAAAATTACGCCACAAGGAGAGGATCCAATGAAAGATCCACTTGTACAGATCAGAATGCAGGAACTTGGTGTAAAACAACAAGATATGCAGCGTAAGGCTTTGGACGATGCAGCGCAAATCGATCTAGAGATGCAAAAGATGCAACAACGAGCTACCACTGATGCGGCTAGGATTGAAAGCATAGAAGATATAGCGGATCAGAGAAACGATACTAATCGTGAACGTATTGAAGTTCAGCGTCAAAAGATGCAACGAGGTGGCTAATGGACCCCGTCAGTTGTGTCATGATGGCGACAGGGGCGTTTAAAGGGCTGAAATCCGCCATCGCCGCAGGAAAAGATCTTCAAGACATGACGGGTCAACTGTCTAATTGGGGTAAGGCTTTCTCTGATTTTACGAACATTGAAGAACGTGAGAAGAATCCTCCGTTTTGGAAAAAGACGTTTAAGGGCTCTGACGAAGAGACGGCCCTAGAAATCTTTGCTAATAAGAAAAAAATGGAGCAGATGAGGGCAGAGATCAAAGATCATATCTCTTGGAACTACGGGCCGAGTGCTTGGAAAGAAGTCTTGGCGATAGAGGCAAGGATGCGTAAGCAAAGAAAAGATGAGCTTTATCGTAAGCAGGAGCAAGTTGATGCGGCTATTAACTTTGCTATTGGTGCTTTTATCTTTGTGATAAGTGGTGGATTATTATTTATTGCTTTTTATTTTTTAGGGAAATGGCAGGGGCGTTGGTAGATGTGGGTATTATTATGGATTCAATTAACAACTAGCGCAGCTAACGGTAATGAATTTCAACATTATCATATTGACAGCTTCACTAAAAAAGAAGTGTGCGAAATAGCCAAAGATGAAGCTAAAGTTCTTGTAACAAACGACAACTCAAAAATAGTCTGTATTCAAATAGAGTTGTGATACTTAGAGAATTTCGAGGAAAATACATAATATATGACAAATCGGGGAAAGTTGTTATAATTACACGGGAAAAAAGAATAGCAATTGCGTATGCGAGGGCAAAGAGATGACAGAGTTTGATAAAGTAGATACAAATAACAACGGTGTAATAGAACGTGCTGAGTGGAATAAAATAGCCTTAGAAGACCGTCGATTAGAAATGATTGATCGTGATCTCAAGCGTAATGCAGAGCGACGTTTTACAGGCTTTGCTCTTATGGGAATGTTAATCTACCCATTTATCATCTTGCTTGCTTCAGTACTTGGATTTGACAAAGCGGCAAGTTTAATAACAGATATAGCAAGTGTATATGTCATAGCGGCCTCTGGAGTGGTCGCAGCTTTTATGGGATTTAATGCTTACAGTGCAAAGGCTGAGAGCAAGAAGACCAGTATACAGATGGAGGAAAATTAATGTTACAGTCTATAATTGGACCGATAGCGGGTTTAGCAGGAAGTTGGCTTGATGCTAAAACGCAGGCTCAGACGGCGAATGCTAAACTAAAACTTACTGAGGCCGAAGCCAAAGCTAAGATAATGCTCAGTAAAGAAACAAGTGTTGCAGATTGGGAACGCATTATGGCGCAAGGCTCTCAATCGAGTTGGAAGGACGAGTGGTTCGTTATTGTCCTGTCTATCCCACTTGTTTTGGCGTTTGTTCCAGGCACTGAGGGTTGGGTAGATAGCGGTTTTGAGCAGCTTTCCAAAGCGCCGGACTGGTATTTTTATAGCTTGGGTATAGCAATCTCTGCATCGTTTGGTGTCAGAGGCGTACAGAAATTCTTTAAGAGGTAGTGATGAAGTATATAAAAGACATTGTGGTATTAGTACTTGCCGTAGGGCTTATGGGAATACTAGGACTGATTATCTATGATGAGTTTGCTATGGCGAATGAACATGGTGGTGAATTAGATGAAAACATAATCGGCTTACTTCAAATGAGCATGACAGGCGTAATCGGCGTCGTAGGTGGCTATGTAGGTGGGAAGTCTAATGGCTGATATGAAAATACCCGTAGCTCTGGTTTTTGCTATGGCAGTGCAATTAGTTGGTTTGGTGTGGTATATTAGCAACATCGTTCACGACATAGAACATCTTCAAGGCCAAGTGTCCGCGCAACAAGATATTATTAATTTGTTGAATGATGATGTAAATGATCTTTGGGTATTCTGTACTTTTACTGAAAACAAATGGGCAGAAGCCTACATAGACGATATGGTGTATGAACGTGTTTGTGGAACAAAAGAGGTTGTACAACAATGACTTTAAGTAAAAATAAAAAAGCTACTGTAAAGAAAGTTATAAAGGGTTTGAGCAAAGCCTCAAAGACTCATGCTAATCAAGCTAAAAAACTAAAGAAAGTTTTGAAAGGTAAGAAGTAATGAGTGAAGCACTAAAGACATTACAGGAAAAGATAGGATCTTCACCTGACGGTGCGTTTGGTCCCAACACTGCAAAGAAGATTTGTGACCACTACGCTTTGAATCCAGAGCGTGGAGCGCACTTCTTAGGGCAGCTTGTTCATGAAAGCGGTACGTTTCGTTATACACAAGAGAACCTAAACTATAGCAAAGAATCTATACTAGCAGTATTTGGTAAGTATTTTAAATCTGAAAGCGATGCCGAAAGCTGTGCTCGAAACCCGCAAGCTTTAGCAGACCGTGTGTATGGTGACAGGATGGGTAATTCTGGACAGGGTTATCTGTGGCGAGGACGCGGATTTTTACAATGTACTGGCAAAAATAACTATTTTCAGTTTGCGGCAGACATGGATTTGCCGGAGATAATGGATGATCCTGACTTGGTCGCTACTAAGTATCCTATGGAATCGGCTATCTGGTTTTTCCACAGAAACAAACTCTGGGACATATGTGATAAAGGGGTTGATGACGAAACCATCAAAACAATTACTAAAAGAGTTAATGGTGGCTATAATGGTTTGAAGCATCGTAGAGAAGAAACAAATAAAATTTATAAATGGTTATCCTGAAGGAGGATTCTATGGCAGTTCCTGCACCAAAAAAGACCCCTAAGTTACATAAGAAACCAAAACGCAAACCTCTTAGAAAGTCGTTAAAACCAAAGCTGCGTCCAGATGGGATAGACGTTTCACCCAACGCTGAAGCAGGAGATCAAGCTCATGTTAGGCAGGGAGACGTAAGAGATAACAGCGAAAGAGGACAAACATATTAATGGATCTTGTTGACTTAGCTAAATATTTGTATAAAAAATTAGAAGAGCGCGAAAAAGATATTGCAAGTGCTCTTTCTCACGGTTCAGTTCAGAACTGGGAGCAGTATAAAATGTCGGTGGGAGAGATACGGGGACTCTCTTTTGCTCGTGAAGAAATCAAGTCCCTGCTGATGGAGAAAAACGTAGACGATGTCGAAGACTTTATATCTTCCTGAACATCTTGCGCAGAAAGTTAACAAAGAAAAAGAAGGGGCTAAGTCCCCAGATTCTTTGAATAGCGCATATGTTGACGCTAATGAACGGGTGCTAGATCCGTCCCTCTTAGATAAACCGTTACTCGAAAGACTCCCGCAACCAACTGGTTGGCGGGTTTTAGTTATGCCGTATCAGGGTAAAGCTAAAACTGCGAGTGGCTTATATATTCCCGATGAAGTGAGAGAACGTGAGTCAGTAGCTACGACTGTAGCATACGTGATGAAGGTTGGACCCTTGGCATACAAAGATCCAGATAAGTTTGGGTCTGAGTGTGAACCATGGTGCAAGGAGGGTCAATGGGTTTGCATTGGTCGTTACTCTGGTTCTCGATTCAAGATTGATGGCGGGGAGGTTCGTATAATCAATGATGATGAAGTCATTGCTACGATCCTTGAGCCTGATGATGTTAAACAAGTATAAGGGGATAAGTCATGGCAGAAGAAAACGAAGTAGCAGAAGAAATCATTATAGAAACACCCGAGGAAGAGCCCACGAAAGAAGAAACAACAGAAGCTTCTTCAACGGAAGTTAAGGTTGAATCTGAAGAGGCTCCCAAAGAAGAGGAGAAAACTCAAGAGGATGAGTTAGACTCTTATAGTAAGGGTGTTCAAAGTCGTATAAAGAAGTTGACGGAAAAGTACCGTCAAGAAGAACGTGATAAAGCTGAAGCTGTTAGACTTTCTCAACAGTTAATTGAAGAGAATAAGAAACTTAAAACTCGCGTTCAATCTTTAGATTCTGGTTTTTTGAATGAATACGGCAATCGTTTGGAATCTCAGTCATTATCTGCAAAACAAATGTATAAAGAAGCCCACGAGACTGGTGACGCCGATAAGATGATTGAGGCTCAAGAGTTGATTTCTAAACTAGCTGTTGAGAGACAACGATATGATTCTGCTAAAACAAAGGCAGAGCAGCAGGCAAAGGTGCAGGTTCAAAAACAAGAAACCCCGCCACAACCTGTTGCACCACAACAACAACCTCAAGTTAAACCAGACCCTCGAGCAGAAACTTGGGCAACTAAAAATGATTGGTTTGGACAAGACAGGGTTATGACAACCGCAGCTTTTGCTATTCATCAACAGCTTATTGAAGAAGAAGGGTTTGACCCGCAGAGTGATGAGTACTATACTGCGATTGATAGTCGTATTCGTAGTGAGTTTCCTCACAAATTTGAGACGGCTAAGAAAACGGGTGGGGGAAGCCAGGTCGCTTCTGCTAATTCCTCCGCATCCCGCAGTACTAAACAGGGGCGCAGGTCGGTCAAGTTATCGCACTCACAAGTAGCGATTGCGAAAAAACTGGGCGTACCTCTTGAAGAATACGCCAAGTATGTGAAGGAGTAACAAATGGCTGACACTAGAACACCGCGT
>Ga0181414_1000330_pt1 | contig 14492 bp, 28 predicted proteins | sample 37SPOviralmetaG_FD_130139 | JGI IMG/M metagenome (GOLD analysis project Ga0181414, IMG submission 130139) | Marine viral communities from the oligotrophic San Pedro Time Series (SPOT) site, San Pedro Channel, CA, USA - 37 SPOT_SRF_2012-11-28 | ecosystem: Environmental > Aquatic > Marine > Strait... | reverse complement strand
ATCATCACTAAGGTTACTCAAAGAAATCATAGCTGACCTACGTACTCCACCTACAACTACTACCTCACCAATCTTACACATAATGTCATGGCACTCAATGCTAGATAGTTTACGTCCTTGTGCAGATTTAAAAGTATTAATTACAAAGTTGAATAAATCCACTAAAGGTGCAGGGCCAGATGCTCTACCGCCAAACGTCTTTAGTTTAGCACCAGCAGGTCGAACTTTAGATACATCCCAGTTGGGTATTTAACAACTATACAGGAGTGCAATCAATTGTAGAAGACCCTTAGCCCAAGCTTCCTTGGAGTCACCAACGACAACAGTTGTGTCACTGTCGAACAACTCAGGAATCTCTGGGAGCTTACTGATGAACTGCCTCTCAACACTGAACCCGACACCAGTACCACACAAGAGGACAAACATAGCTTCATCGAAGGACTTAGGGTCATCTACGGGTAAGTAGCTACAGTTATACATACAAGTGTTATCACGATTAGCAGCAGGACCAGCAGTCATCATTGCTCTCATACTAGGCATAACCTCTAAACCTAAGATGGCTTGTTCTATTTGTTTTGCTATCTCCATATTGTCTTCATTAGCACCACTGTCAACTACAGGCTCTACAATGTTATTCATGTAACGCCCTACCGTTTCATCCCATGACTCTCTTCGCCCCTCTTCTTCAAGCCACCGTGCATACCGTGATGTGTGGATGAACGCTTGATAATCTGTTGGTAAATAATTATTCATCGGTTGTCTCCACTTCCCTTTAACACACCACGTTGTTCTCTGTCATCTAACTTAGCCATATTCATTTCCATGATCTTACGTAAGTTACCGTTAAAAATATTTGATAATGCCACTGTATAAAACAATACATCACCAAGCTCTTTCAATACTTCATCATCACTAAATTTATTTTTATCACGAAATAATTTCTTTATCTTTTCTGATACCTCTCCTGCCTCACCCACTAGACCAAGTGTATTTTCTATTAAACGGTCACGGCCTTTAGTAAAAATCTTGTCCTCTACGAATTGGCTGTAAAAACGTATCGGATCTTTGTCATAGTCAGGGCTGTTCTGAAACATGTCAAAATACCCAAAGGCTTCTAGATCAGTCTTATTTATCATTCGGTGTTACCTCACAGTTATCTACGGTTATATCATCTAAATCATACAGGCAGTCCTGTATCATCTCTTGGATCAAGTCTAAATTATATCTGATACTTCTATCAGACTCAAGGAAGTTTGCATCAGGGTCTACTTCTATATTTATTGTAACCTCATAATGCATTTCGGAAACTCCTAGTTATACTCATTAAGAACTCCATGTCAATCTTCAATATCAAGTTCTATTGGTTCAATATTTTTTGAAAAGTATTTCACCATTTCGTAAGCATCATTAAAGCTATCAAAGAAATATTCGACATCTTCTACCTTACCATCTACCTCTACCTTACATAAATTAAAATGTATTCCATCTATGTCAGGATGATCAAAAGGATATGGCCCTGATATAACATCCCAAATCTTAACTGGCTTGTCTCTAAGGTCACTGTTTACCATCTCTATTCCTAAGCAATTTTATGTAGTGGTCTAGCTCAGTTACTACTAACCATTTCTGTCTGTCTGAACGATAGAAAACTACAGGTGGATTATCTGTATGGTTGTCTGCTTGTGACATCCAAGCATACACGGTTTTAAGTGCTGACTTTCTCCTTTTAACTTCTATTGATATTGGTATTAGCTTACGTGCTGCTGGTGATAATTGTATATCGGCACCAGTATCACCCATAACAGTTGACTTTATATCATCAGGCTCAAGCTCAGGGAAGGCTTCTAGTAAGGCATCCCTGATCTCTTGCTGGCCTAATCTGCCTTTTTGTTTACCCTGTTTACTCAATCTATTAACTCAGGTACTTTGGGTTTCTTAACCACATCAATCAAGTACTCCTTACGTCCACCAGAGTATTGAAAGACCCTAGCTTCAGGCCAACATGTCTTACGATACTCACAACCCGAACAAGTAAATGTTAATTTAGTATTTTCAGATGTGTCTGACTGAGGGATGGGTGCTATCCGTTCCTCTGGTATTTCACCAGATACCACCTCTTGTACTTTCTTAACCTCTTGTTCTTTATTTTCTAGTTCGTTAGTAAAGTCGTATGTATCTAAGACTAATTCAAAGCTGTCCTTTTGTACGACAAGAAAAGCACCACGTTTTTTATCTGTTACAAGTGGATCATCTTTACCTGCATATACATACGAACTTAACTGACTGATGTAACCATAAGGATCATCATCCCTAAGTACATGATTCTTAAACTTCTGCATTCCATAACGTGATGCAGACTTAACATCTATTGTCATACCGTCAATGACTGCATCTCTGTGGCCCTTGATGCCGTGAACAGACAAACGATCCTGCTCACCTTGAACATCATGCCCTGCAGCTTTTGCAAGGGCAAGAACAAGGGTTTCTAAAAGATCCCCGTAAAAGAAAAGACCTAATAACTGAGGCTTTAATGGTGCAGCTTCTTCTGTTTTATTTATTCTATACCAAGTCTTTCTTTTACAGGGTGAACCCACAGAGGATAAACTTAAATATCCTCTGGGCTTCTGAGGTTCCTTAAACCTATCGTGTGCAACGTTTGCTATGTTACGTGATAAGTACTCTGTAATTGTTCTATCCCACCCACCCTTTCCTTCAATTACAGAATAAATATCTTCGACTAATGTATTTATGTTAGTCATAACCTACTCCTTAAAACGGGATTTCTTCTGAAACAAGCTCAACATTATTAGTTTGTGCAGCAGCTACACTACCTGATGTAACATCCTTGGTAAAAGGGTCAGGCCCAGATATTCCTGATGTACCATCAAACTCTACATGCTTCATAACCTTAACACGTTCAAGCCGTGTGGTTACAGTGCTGTACTGTTTGTTCTTGTAGATGTCTAACTCTACTAGAACCTCTGAACCATTACCGATTGGACCATCACTATCAAAGTTCCAAGCAGTACCGTCTGGTTTGTACACCGCAGGTGCTCCACCATCCCAATCATTGGCGGTTTCAAACTTACGTGTAAACTTGAAGGCTCTTCCTCGTCCTTCTGGATCATCCTTACCTGCTGACATACAGCCTGATGCTTTAACACGGTCAGTGTTATCTTGATCAAGAATCATCTCAATCGTACACCGTCCATCAGTGTCACGCCATTGGCCTTGATACCCATCAAGGTCACGGTTTTCTTCAAATACTTTTGCCCATTGAGCAATACCTGTTACTGTAATTTTAGCCATTAGCTACTCCTATAAAGTTTAGAATTGAATTGTAGCATGTATTAAAAAGGACATGCAAGAACTTTTTTAGTGTATCTCGGAATATTTATCTCCGAACTGCACATCAATACCTAAATCAACATTAAGCTTTAACTCATGATTTAGTTTATTAATAGCATTAACAAGCCTACGTTGGTGGTGTTCTTCGTGTCCTTTCTTAACAAGGTTAATTGATTCATCATGAAACTGACCTACGATATTTGGTCTTGCTATACGATAGTAAGCTACCCACTTATCAAAACAGTAAGCACCTGTAGATTGGTTGAGTGTAGAGAAGACATCCTTCTCATATCGAAGAGTATGCCAGAACTTACTGACAGGATTTTGTACCCACATCTGTCCATTGATAAGCTTTACTTTCTTTAGGTTGTCTGCGGCAAACTCTGCGACAGACCAGTTACGTTCCCAATATGCATTCAAAAGCTTCTTAGCTTCTTGTTCTGTCATACCAGTTTCTCTAGATAGTTTTGCTGCACCAACCCCGTAAGTTGCAGAATAGTTAACTACTTTGTAGTTTTTACGTAGTGCTTTCAAACATACTTGACCTGAGTTATGCTTGTCTATGTCGGATTGTGTTACTGCACCAGCATGTTTAGCTAAGTCTAGGTGTGGATCAAATCCATCTTGCGACATCTCTTCTACATACTTAGGATCATATGGTTTCATATAGTGTCGTTTGGTTGTGTCTTCAAGTGATGTCATATCAGCACCACATAACACATAACCTTCTGGTGCTACAAGACAACCACGTATTTCTTTACCCCAAGGTTTATCTATGCCCGGAAGATTTACTAAAGGCTTTCTGTGTTTGAACCTTAGTGTATTAGTAAGACCATCAATCTCTGCCTTAACGTAACCATTAACCTCACACTCAAGCATACCTTCAAAGATACCTAGTCTGTGTTGAATAACGGTAAGGCCATCAAGTACACCAACTGTAGGGTTGGCATCAATTAATAATTTAACTGAGTTAGTAAGCTCACCATTTCTTCGTACCTGTGGGATCTTACGATCTTCAACAAACTTAAACGTACAAGGCTTCCAACCTAGATCAAACAGCCATGCCTTTACCTGATCACTGGACTTAGGGTTAGGCTCTTCAACTCCTTTTACTATTTCTATTTCACCGATATAGTCAGAGGGATGCATATGCTCTAGAAGTAAAGCATTCCATTCAGCACCCTGTTTAGATAGTGATCCATCTTTCTTGTGCATTACCTTTGGCTTTGACTTCTTTCTAAGCAAGGTACGCATAGGCATTACTGTTTTTAATTCAGTAATCTTTTTATCTTGTTCAGCTTTTAGTTTATCTAAACAATTTTTAGCAAGATCAACGTCAAGTTTCCACCCACTCTCTTCTGCAGCATAAGCACATTTCATTTTAAATGTAAGATACTGTAAGAATCTATCAAGGTTAGACTTGTCTTTGTAAACCATCATAAATCTTTGGATAAGATTTTCCCAAAGTCTTTTAGTTATCTTAACATCTTCTTGACATCTATGTATGTACTCTTCTTGAGATAGGTTTACCCAATCAGTTATTTCTGGTTTGGGTACACCAAAGTCTTCGCCAAAAGAATCAAGATTATGCTTAGGTCTATCAGTATTAATTACCCATGACATAGGTAATGTATCATACAACTTAGCTTTAATCTTAATACCTAAGATCTTTTCTAATAATGGTACATCATAACGTACAATGTTATGACCTATCAAAACCTTTTGATTAAGTAATATATTTTTCATTGCATCGTAGTCACTTGTCGAGCACATAGGTAATCCATCCCTAGTGAACGACATGCAATGTATCTTAGTGGCATCATCTAAGAGGCCATCAGCTTCTACATCAAATATCATTACGCCACCTGTGATTCTTGTGTAAACAAATCCTCTCTTAGTATGGTTGTTGATGGATCATAGTATACTGATCCAGCCCTACCTAACTTAGCAAAAGGTCTGTTTTTATCTACGATAAAGGTTGTTGTGTTCTGTTCTACTTCGTCCTCACTTTCTGCTGTACGTTCTAGCTTGATGCATATGATCGCCTCTTCCTCAAGTGAAGCAGCATACTTGGTACGTCCATCGTCATTGACCTGAGAGATAAAGATCACACCAATGTTTAGCTCCTTAGCTAACTGGGCCATACGTGAGCCTAGTGTAGTCAGTGTGCTAGTAGCACCATCCACACCTGAGTTAGATAAGTAGGCCAAACGTTGCACATGGTCAATAAATATATAGCCAGCACCATACACTGTAACAGCTAAACGTACATAGTCGAGAAGCTTGAGTGGATCATCATGTGACATCATCTCAAAGATGATTGTTTTCTCACTTTTGGTTGCAATCTTAGCAGCCTCAATTACGTTCTGTTCTGACACATTGTTATTGTAAGCATCCTCTTTAGTCCTGACGTTTACACCTAGATGATACGTAGCCATAGCACGGTATGTGGTAGACTTCATCTCTTCCATATGTAGCATAGCTACTGATGTATCACCGTTGTTTAGTAACCCTGTCTCAAAGTATCTGATCACCTCAGTCTTACCAGTACCACGAGGGGCTTTGATGAATGTCAGTCCACCCTTAACCATACCACGGATCTTTTCATCCAAGCCAGTATGACCTGTTGGTACGTACTCATATGGATTCTCATTCTTGATTGCTGCTTCTACATCAGCATCAGAACAAAAGAAATTCTCTGGTGTGTACCGTTGTGGTGATCGTGCTGCCCACATAAGCTTTTCATGCTTGCCTGTCTCAAGGAACTCATTAGCATCCTTGCACTCTGTCATAGGCACATAGTAAAACTTCTCAGGGAATGCCTGATACAATTTATCTGCAGCCCTACGTCCAGCATCATCAAGCTCACCTGCATACACAATCTCTTTGAATGATGTTAGGTATTTTAGATTGTGCTTGATGAACTTCTCACCGATAGAGGCAGAAGGTAAAGACTTAACAGGGAATGTCTTACCAAGGATCTGATACAAACTGGCTGCATCGAACTCACCTTCTGTAAGATAGATACGTTTACCTGTACCAGCATTGAACTCAGGGCCAAACAGGTGGTTCATACCTAAACCACGATCTTTGACCCATGACTTTGATTTGTCATTACACATACGATATTTAATAGTATGTGGGTACTTGTATGCATACCGTACATCCTCACCGTTTGGGCCTGTCTGTATTTGTATGCCGTAGAGTTTGCATACATCGGTATCAATACCTCTGATGCCATCATACTTAACACCAGTTACTTGTATATTCTGTGGTTGGATACGTTCTTTCAAGGGATACTCCTGTTTAACCCAACTAAATGTAGTTGGCATGTTCTTCATTGGGTATGCCCTGCTGCAGGAGTGACAGTGACCGTAGCCATCGTCATTCCAATTGAATGCATCCGAAGAGCTACAGTCTTCATAAGGGCATGGTGAATGTGGATTATCTGACATTTGTTTTTCCTTTTATCAAAGGTTTAATAATTCTGAAAGCCAAGTATAACAGCCAAAGAGGAATGAATGCAAGGCTTGTCAGTACGACAGACAAAGAAATTATGTATGGTATGTATTCATTTACTAACAAAAGTCCTATTCCTTTGCATTGATCTTGTACGTTCTTCCTTTGTCATAGGTCTTATGTATCGTTTATAGTCCACTACTACACCTGTATTCCACCTTGTTAATTCAGCATGTGCCTCTTCTTTTGTTTCAAAGATAAGAACTTCTGAATCATAAGTCCAAGGGTTTTCTTTTCGTACTAAAGTATACTCACCTTTTTCTATTTCAATCTGAACTGCGTACATCTTTACTCCTTTCTGATTCTAAACCTCGCTTTACTAACTCAACAAATCCAACATTAAAAATAGCCATAAAAATTTCAGGGTCACACTCTACTTGTAGAGTAGCACTACCATCTTCATGTTCTTCTATCTCTGTAATTTTAATTATATCATTCATTGTTTACTCCTATACATGGTAATAAGATAGTCTGTTTACAGTAACGTGGGAACTCGTCATACGTCATAGCAATCAATATAGGTAGACCTGCTATTATAAATGCAACTATGGCTGATGCCTTTATTGCACCGTTAATGTTACCTCTCATCATTCATTCTCCCTCAATGATTTCCACGATACAGGAAACAGCTTCTCCATCTCTGTATCAATATGACCAGCTACAATCTGTGTCTCGTACTGTGTGTCAGGTTTACAACGCAGGTTACACATGTCGGCAAATGCATCCAAGCTACCTGACCAGTACCATTCAGTGACCATGCTCTGTGGCAGTACCATACGTGCTTGCTCTGGGCATACACCTGCTTCAAGTAATGTTTCATATTCATACAATGCTGATCTATTAAACTCATGTGGAACTAGATAAGGAACCTTAACTTCACCTGAACTCCCTTGCTTTACATCCTCTGCTCTACCACGCCATTTACTAGGCGTATAAAACTCAGGCTCACTATCAACATACCTGCGGCTAATCTCATTCCAGCGTAGGAACTTATGCTTGACTAACTGCCTAGCTACAAACACTGGTGCCTTGACATGGAAGCTGGCAAAGCAATGCCCAAAGGGGCTGATGTGTTTATGCTTGGCTAAGTAACGTATCAGTTTAGCATCCTTGTCTTTCAACTTAGGTGGACCCCACACGTCACTGGTATCCATCTCACTACGTTTACCAAAGCTTACTCGTGCTGCATTAGCTACAGATAAGTCTGTACCCATGTGGTTTATATAAAATGTTTGTATCATTTATTTACCTCACTTATTATTATCCACACAATACCACAGATTAAAAATAATAAGATACAAAGTGCTGTCAAAGCTTCACTCATTATTTTCTCCTTTATGTTTTTCTTTTCGTTTAGGTACAGGTTTTTTCTTATCTGGTATTACCTGTTGTTTATACTTAGGTTGTCTAAGATCTTTAGCCATTGGGTTAGGTTTTTTCATTACCCTTTCTCCTGTCTAATGCTGACTTAGCTGCAGCATAGGTATGCTTATGGTAAGGATTAAGTGAAGAGATATTCTGATGTCCTGTCACTGACATAATAGCTAGGTGATCTACCTCTGAGTCAATCATTTCTACGATAGCACTCTTTCTTAAATCTCCAACACGTAAATCATAATGTAGTCCTGCAGCTTCTTTTATTTGATTTGCTAACACTGATACCTGACCAATGTTTAACGGTCTGTAAGCACCATCTGATGGCTTCTGATGTGGTACTACATAGTCTTGGAAATCCCAATCATTCTTCTGCTGAGTTAGCATATCTATAATCTCGTCAGAGATTGGTAGCTCTACCTCTGCACCACGTTTAGTTTGTTTTATTTTAACTCTCTTCTCTTTAAAATTAATTGAAGACCACTTTAATAATCTTATATCAGTAGGTCTTTGCGCCCATTCATAGCACATCAACACAATCAATCCTACATTACGCCAATCAAAGTCAGTGAATGCAACATCAAGAAATTGTTCTACTTGTTCCTGTGTCCATGTTGTATTCCTTGTCTCATGTTTTCTTTTACGAACCTTGGACATAGGGTTATACATAATTAAATCAATAGATATACAAAAATTTATTAGTAGTGAAAAGATTCTTGCACACTGATTCCCTTTAGACACACTAACACTTTCACACCACTCTTCATAAGCTTCATTGCAATGTAATGATGTAAGATCTTTGATCTTAATGTGACCTAGTTTCTTACTGCCTATGTTTGTATTAGCAATTGCATCCATTGTACTATCGTATGTTCTTTGTGAGTTATACGCTAACTCTCTAAAGTGTGTGGTTGTTACATAGTATTTATAGATTTGTAGTATTGTAGAGCTAGGCCCAATGTTTCCTGCGACAATATCCCCACGTCTAAATGCCTCTACTTTTTCTACTAACCTTGGTATCTCATATCGTGCAGCCCTACCATCACGAAAGGTCTGTCTTTGTACGACACCAGAATCAATAGCATCTTGAGGTGGTACAAATTTCCACGCAGTACCACTCTTTAAGGTTATTTTTTTAGTATATTTATACATAGTATTTATAATCCTTATAGTAATACTTTAAGTTAAGAGTAACATAGTAGGGTACTACAATGCAATACCCTACTAAAGTTTATGTTTTGTAACCGTCATCTTTCCAAGATAAAACCTTATTGATTCTATCTATACTACACAATGTCTTAACACATTCGTATATAGTTACAGTGCAATCTGCAAACGAAAGTTTGTTTGCTACATCAACACTATCCGAAAGAAGATCTTGATAAGATCCAGCTACCTTTTCATCCTTATGGATAATCTCTACATAATACATAACACTATTGTCTACCCCCTTCTATCACAATTAGCTGTGGATTCCTTGGTTTAGATGTCAAAACATTTCTCAACTCTTCATACCTTTCTAAATTATAGTCTCGCATTTTTATCACAGGCTCAGTATCCATGATGTCAAAGACAGCATTAGGAAATGCTTCCTCTAGTTTCTCACAGATAAGACTAGCACTTTCAATAGTCGAGCACCTCATAACAAGGCACTCTTCTAACTCGTCAACATACATTTCTACTACGTAATAATCCATCTGTTACCTTTCTTTATTTTCTCTGCATATGCAATAGCCACAATCTTATTAGTAGATATGATGACAATGTTTCCATCATCATCATACACAATCCACTTAGATTTTTTCTGAACTAAATACATCTATCCTGCAAAGTGATATAGCTTACGTCCATAAGCATGTTCAATATACAAGGTACGTTTACCAAAGTGATAGGCGTTCATAGTACCAAGTGGTTCATACTTGAGCCAACCACGAGAGCTACGGCTACGTTTACGGTACAATCCTTTCTTACCTAAGAGATTGAAACGAAACCCTTTTGTTCCGTCATTGAGTGGTTTAGTTGCGAAAATTACAAACATGTTTTTCTCCTTTGTGTTTGTATTATTAAGATCCATAATAGGGATGAATGCAGAGGTGAGGAAATGCCATCCTCAAGCTACCTTCTGCACGAGATAAAGCTCTAGCATCATCTATCGTAATGTCAAACATTTCGTTAAGATTGGCTTCTGCTTCTTGTATTGTTTCATAGGCAGACTTGATTGCTTTTACCTGTTCGTCTGTTAAGTTATGGCACTTTTCTTCAAGCTCTATTCTACGTGCTTCTCGTTTATCTGCCCACTCTTGGTGGTTCTTTGCGATTTCTTCTGGAGTCATTTTAGTTCCTTTCCATTCTCGGAATTTCCGTGATTAAGCTGCAAGTAAAAAACGATTATCACTAACCCACTTGGATACCTCCTGTTCTCTACCCCACATTGAAGTAGCTTGTGTGTCATTACCTGTCTTACGCAGATTAAATCCATTACGATCATCTGCATAAGTAGCATAGTTAGTAAAGGCAGAGTACAAGGCCCATTTGTTTTCACCTCTCATGCATGTCTCTGTACGGTACAGTTGATACATCTTCTTTGCCTTACGTTCTGATGGTATCATTGCTTCTAGCAATGCTTCTACATCTACACCCTTGAGGCTAGTCTCAGCCCATGTTTTCATCTTGATAGCTTGCTCATAGAAGTCTGACCGTAGGTTAGACAGTTCATTTATGAATGAGCTAAGTGAGAAGTTAGAGGTGTTCTTTCTCCGAACCTTATCATGCTCACCACTGATGCATCCATTGGTACAGAAGCTATCAATAGCACCAAAGAATACTTGGTTACTACATGACCCATCAATACCATGTAATGATATGATGCGGTTCTTTACCTCAGTCTGATGTCGATCAGTTTCTATAACTGATTTCATACTAGGTAATGTAATGTCGAGCATAGCCCAAGCACCACCACGAGCAGTCCTGAAGTTAAAATCTGCACCATGTAAGTCACCCTCTTGTAACTCCTGAGTAGCAGTGTCTACGACATTACGAAAGAAGTCACCATGATTGGCACAAGTAAAGTCCTTGCCCACAATACCAAGGTATTCACCTGTATTAGTATTGATTACATACTTCTTGTCTTTGAATTTAGTTTCCTCGAACTCTACTTCAAAGTCCAAGTGCTCTGGTACGAATGATGTTGTTGTATCAAAAGGCATTATTTTTCTCCTATTATTTTGAGTAGTCTGTTAAAGTCTTGGGCAGTGCTTGTGTAACCAGACTCTTTCAAGTCTGGTACAAGTGTATACTTAATAAACTCTATGAACTCTTTGTCACTTTCAGTCATTAGCTTTCCTTTCATTCTCGGAAATTCCGTGATTAGTGTTATCTTTATTTATGCAGCAATGTCAATAACAAAACCAGTCATGTCTTTTTTAGCTTTGCCTTTAGCATACAATGCTACAATAGATTGCTTAGGATCTAGGAATCGTAAATCATCTTTGTCACCATCAACAACCTTATATCCACGCCAAGATTTACTTTGATATGGCTTGCGGAATACTACAGCAACAGACATACCGTTGCTAATTACATCATCAAAATATTTTTCATACTTAGGGTTAGCCCCAGAATAACTCCAAGTCAAGTGATAGTTAGACAAATGTGATACTTTACGGTTAGGTATCTTAGTATAATCATACCACTGAACAGAGGGAAACCACTCAAAGATATTCTTACCATCAATTAAGATAAGTTCCCAACGTATATCAGTCGTACCATTCAGCCTAATGCAGGGTTGTATGTCACGTTTACGACAATAGTTAGCAAACTTAGCAACATCAATTACAAGCTGATCCATAAAGCTATCACGATCACGGTAGAACCACTCAGCTTTACGTTGCCTAGCAGTCTGTACATTATTAAATGCTCCACGCCCTGCAGTATTTAAACAACCGTCAATGCATGAGGCAATTGCTGCCATACTACATGAATTAAATAGCTTGCCATCAACCATGACTTTATATGGCGTCATGTAAAGAATAGCAGTGAGGTATTCGTCACTGTCACCTTTGATAGTTTTGGCGTTAGTGCCAACACCTAAAAGTTTATAAGTCATTCTCGGAATCTCCGTGATTGGATGTTTCGGTTAAGTTCTGAATACCTTTATGACAGGTTTATTTTGTTTGTCAAGGTATAGATAAGCTACCTCGGCATGATAGATCGGCTCATCGTTTTCATCTACAAATGTATTCGCATGGTATGGGTTATACCTGACACGTTCAAGCCTAGCTACATCATGAGGCAAGGCATAGTCAGGATCTTGAAACCATAGGTCAGCATCCACCTCAACCTCTTGAGGTCTAACAAATGCATGTACGTTCTTGACCTGCTCATCTTGAGTCTTCGCCCACCCTGCAGGTTGCACCGCAAAAACAGGCTTGTGTGCTATGATACTATTAGTATGCCATTGCACCTTACCGTTTCTTTTCCTTACAGAAAAGACATGCTTGTGTAGGTTATAATATATCTCGGTCTTCATTTGATTCTCCATTCTCGGAATTTCCGTGATTACAATTTGATGCCTAGTACTAGCTCTCTTGCTAGTTCATGCCATCCAGTAGGCATACATAGGTACGCCTTGTTCTGCTGCAAGTGCACTATTATGTTACCCACAGATAGGCTAGTGTCACCCTTAGCAAGGGTGGTAACCTTAGCTTTACCATATCCATTCCCTGCATCAAAGACAGCTTCCAATGGGTCAACAGATTCAGATAGCACACCCAGATGCAGGAACTTGGTTGGGTAATACATGTTATGAAACAAAGCATCATTGACACTATGTTCTGCTGACTTCTCATTGAGAAGCCTCAGATCAAAAGCAATCCTTGCTACCTCTGACTGAGGGTTCTCATTGATTATGTCATAGACTTCTGGTCTGAACTGATAGACGAGGTATGATCTGGACATTGGCTTAACTCCTTGTTGCCATGAATTTCCTTAGTTCTGTCACAAGATGAAACAGATGTCAAGGCTTTTGTTTTGAATAGCATTTGTCGATGCCATATAGACCGCCAATATTTGTCGGCACGTAAAGCAAACCTATCACGTTTGTTAATCTGCATCTTCCTCCTCCATATTTAAAAACATTTCTGAGCACACTTCGCATAGATCACCACACTCATATCCATTCCATTCTGTATAGTACAGAACTTCCTCTTCGTCACCACAGTTTTCACATTTAGGCATAGCTTAATCCTCATCTCCACACATGTTATCCCATTCTTCAGGGCTGATACCTGTCTTAATAAACTCACGTTGCTCGGCATCTAAGTCAGGCATTACATTCTGAATCAGTTCACCTGATTGTAGCCAATACTCTATCTTACCCTGAGTCGTAGGTAAAACCATAGAGTTTACTCTACCTGAAAGCATAGACTTCTTGTGAACAAATACTTTGTTCTCTGCAATGTGTTCTATCCGCATGTCATTCTCCTTTTGCATATGCTTTTGCTTTTACCAAAGCAATTATTAATTGATCAGAATCCATGTGTCTTACTACATCATCATAAAAATCTGATGCCTCAGTCACATCATAAAACCATAGGCTTGTATTAATAAACCCATGATCCTCATGTATTAATGCTACCTCTACTAAACCAACATCGCCATCGGGAACTATGGATAAGGTATATCCATTACCTAAATCTAACTTCATTTGATTCTCCTTTTCATTCTCGGATTTTCCGTGATTAGTTTTGCATTACTAGGGAAACGTTTAAGTATCTTCGATACTTGGCGCATGTCACGACAGGTAAGATAAGAAAACATAAACCCCTCATCATCATAGAAACATACACGCATGATCACCCCCGATCAAAAGCTAAAACAGAAAGTAATATTACTACAGGTAGTAATGATAATAATATTATAGGATTAATAGTAGTATAAGCTACTATTAATAATACACTTGAAGTTAATACAAGTATTAATAACCAAGCAAAAAATAATATAAAGTTCACGGCATGTTCTCCTAATGTTGATAGACTTTTGTCGGCATGTAATCAGCTACGTGTGATCACATAAAAGAAAAATCAATCACGGAATTTCCGTGATCGACTATACTTCAAAGAAGTATAAACAAAAAAAAGCTCCCCGAAGGGAGCTTCTTTTATATTTCACCAAGAGCAATCAAACAATCTATAAAGCCTTCGGCTTTATGTTTGTTGACCCAATGGTCACTCTCCTTTTTAAGGAGGACTGGT
>Ga0181414_1000327_pt1 | contig 14609 bp, 15 predicted proteins | sample 37SPOviralmetaG_FD_130139 | JGI IMG/M metagenome (GOLD analysis project Ga0181414, IMG submission 130139) | Marine viral communities from the oligotrophic San Pedro Time Series (SPOT) site, San Pedro Channel, CA, USA - 37 SPOT_SRF_2012-11-28 | ecosystem: Environmental > Aquatic > Marine > Strait... | reverse complement strand
TGTTATCGTAGGCGGTCCAGCAAGAAAAGTTGATAATAAAATATGGGAGGAGTATAAAAAATGATTTAGAAAAAAAAAATATAAATTTGTAAAATTTTATTTAAGAAAAAAATATTTATAATATATAAAGATGGATTTGGATATTCTACCACCTGATAGTGATGTATTCCACAAAAGTGAGAAAAAAGCATCAACAAAACAAAAAGACCACCTTGTTAGAGCAAGAGCAAAAGCGAGAGAAACAATAGAAAGACGCAGACAACTTGATAAAGAAGCAAAAGAAAAAGCAATAGCAGAGGAAAAACCTGAAGAAATAGAGGAGGAGGAAAATGAGGAAATTGAAGAAGAACCTAAACCACAAAAAAATGAAAAAAAGAAAATTGTTAAAAAGGTTGAATTAACAGAGGAAGAGCAGGAATTAAGACGATTTGAAAAATTTATGAAGAATATGAACCATTTTGAAAAACTAAAAGAACAGAAAAAAATAGAGGACGAAGAAGCCAAAAAGATTAAAGTTTCGTTTACAAAAGACGAATATGATGAATTATTAAAAATATTAGATGAAAAAGAAAATCAAAAAACTAAAGAACAAGAATTAAAAGATGCTATACCTACTGCTCCTAAAAGACAAGATGAAATTGATTTACCACAATCTGTTATTCATTCTTTAAGACCACGACCAATAGCACGAGGAAGATTTAGGTAATATTACGAATTAATCCCCTCTTATATCTAAATGTATGAACTAAAGCAACTGCTTTTGCTAAATCATTAGTTTGTGATTGACCTGTATTTGCTGATAATTTTTTTGTATCATTAATTTCGGCACAGATATTTCTTGCTTTATGACTTTGTAAATTTAAAACTAATCGGTCGCATTTAGGACATAGTTTCCAACCTTTTTTTAATTTTTCAGCATCTGTTAATAAGTGTCGGCGTATCGTTGGTCTATTCATTCTTCTTGTATGTTCTTGAACTACAGGATTTGTTCGTAATTCATTTATTTTATTATTAATGTAATCTTTAAAATCATAACTAATTTTTAGTTTATTACAAATATGTAGATAAGCACCTTCAGGAATATATTCTTTAACTTCGTCAATAATATCCATTACATCACCAAGAGCATCAACAAATTCACGACTTTTTGTTTTCTCCTCAATACTAACACCAGGCATTTTGCTTGAATATAATTATACATAAAAAAATTTTCTAAATCAATTTTTTTTTTGTAATTTAAAATATTTGTTCCACCTACATTTTCATACAATATTGTATCAGTCTTTTTTTAGTCCAACTTCTATATACATTGCTTTGTCTGTTAGTGTAGTATAAATATGAATATATACCATATTTATTGTCGTTATAAATCCCAAGACATATCATTCTAAATAAATCCCAAGAAGAACAATAAGTATACTTTAAACTTATAATTTTTTCACCCAAATGACCATTCCAACAAATAAATTTTTTTTTTTGACCTTGAATAATTTTTAAATGATTATAAGCAAATAATATTTTAAATACTTTTTCAAAACAAAGAGCATCTTTTACTGATATTTTATATAGATAATTATTTTTTTTTGCAAGAAGATGAAATATAGTTAAAGTTTTCATCGCAAATCGCAAATCTATTATATTAATAAAGTTTTCATCAATATTTTTAATATTAATAATTGATGTTAATTCATTAATTACATTATTAAATACTTTTTTATAGATTTCTGCTTGTAATTCATCAGGTAAATCGTAAAAGTAATTCTTCATTGTGAATATCATTATAAATAAAAAAAATATTATTATCAATTTTTTTTTTATTTTTAAAAAATTTGTTCCCCCACAAAGATTTAGGTAATAAGAGCATCAAAATAATATAATTGTAATTTCATAAATTTACTTATACTTTCATCAGGTGTTAATTTATCCATATATTTTTTGGCTGTTGTTATTACCATAAAAACTTTATTCATTTTATGCTTATGTTCTCTCATATAAATATTATTAACTTTAACATTAATTAAATTAATAATATCTTCGGGTAAATCATAGTAATAGTTCATATTAATTGTAATTATAAAAAAAAATAAATATTATTATCAATTTTTTTTTATATTTTTGAGAGAATATTAGTTCCTCCGCTCTATTGAGCCATTACAACTGATGGTCCCTGCTGAATTACAACATTACCATTTTTGAGAGCAAAGCCTTTAACTACTTCAGCAAAATAGTATGCGTTGTAGCGGAAATTTGTATGCTGATTGGTAGCAAATTTACGATGTAAAACTTCAATAGGTTTCTGGTTAATGTAAATGCTATCATCGTTCGCATCACCAGGCATAGTGCTTAAATTGACTGCTTCAAAGTGCTGACCACCTAAAAGTTCTGTTCCGTTAAGACCACCGAAAAGACGATAAGTTCCTCCTCCAGCGATATCAGCAACACTACTACTGATTGGTAAAGCATTGGGTTGGTCAGCAAATTCACCTGTTTTTGCGGTATAACTATCACGAGAATATAATGCTGTGTGTAAATATACAGGGCTGTTATATACTAAACTGGCTTCAGTTGCTTTTAGTGCTGGATTTGTAATTGGTTCAGGGAATACAAGACTATCATTTACCCGTATATCAAAAGTTGAACTTTTGGGAGTTGCTAACATACCATATTTACCATAAAATGGATTGTAGAATTCAGGACTGCTTTTTTGCTGACCACCATTAGTTAATGAACTACGAGCGGGGGCATTAAAACACCAAAATACATTTTTTACTGAAAAACCACTTAAAGGAAGTTGATGAATTACTTCTGTTTCACGAAGGGTATTAGTTCCAGCAACTATAGGAACTTGGTCGCCCATACTGGCTACATTGCTAATAATATCAGTATATTTTAGAGCCATACCTTTTGTAGCATCAGTCTGGCGGTCAATATCTTCCATACGCTCATTCGCATAATAAATTGTATCTACATACATAAGGCAACTTTCTTTTACTAAAGAGCAAACGTGTAATACTTCACCAGGATTTGGTGTAACGCTATCAGCCTCAAAACAGCATAATGTTCCAACACCATTTTTTGCGACATCTGTGGCTGATGTTTGTTTATTAAATTCTAAATCCACAACGACTTCCTCATTCATTAGGAAGAGCGGTAATTCTATGCTCTCTAATATTGGGAACAACTCACGAAGGTATATAGACCAGCAAGGTGTGGTTTCAGGTGTAGTTCCAAGTTTCATATCTTTAGGTACAACAGTATCTTCTGGTTTAAAAGTAGATACAGCAACTTCGCCACCTGTTGGCTGGAATTTACCAGCATCAACATTAGAATTTGCTCCACCTAAAGTTGTTCCAAGTTGATTTGGGACAAGTGTATTATTAATACCTTTCATAAATCTTACATAGTTGGCTCTGTAACTTGGAGTATTATAAGTATGGGTCATTGAACGATAAAAGGGTAAATCAGTTATTTCGCAAATGCGTTTAGCACCTACACGAAGTGTGGCTTTTTTGATGAGAGAATATATACCTGCTCCAATAGGTAAGAAGCCAACACCTGCTGAAGTAGTTAACTGAAATTGTAGAACGGTATCACGAGAAAGAATGCCTTTATTTTCAAAAACAAAACGAGCATTGTTATCATTTATGGTAATTGGTTCTAAAGTAGAACTTTCTACTCTCATAACTGCTGGAATATCTTCGGTTTTTCCAAGAACTTGGTCGCTGGGCTTTTCCATTTTTATATATTAATAATAAAATATTTTTTTATTAATATATTTTTTTTATTTAATTATTTATTCTACTACATTAACCCCAGTTGGAGAATATTGGGCTACATTTCTACATCTAACAAATGTAAATAGACTATTAGCAGTTGTATCATTTAATCCAGATTGAATACGAATAGCATATTCACGGTCTTTGAAGTTCGCACCTTGCTTTTGGCTGTCCATAGGAACGCCTAAAACAAATGTGCTATCAGGGTCAAGAGCCATAGGATATGGTAGACCAACTTCCTGTTTTGCTCCCGCAAAAGCCTTTTGGTTATTTATTCCTACATTAGACATAGGATTGAGAGAAGAATGCGAGTTTTCATATAAAGTTATTGAATTAAGGGCTGGTTCGGCAATCATCGCTTGTGGATTATTATCAATTCCTTCGCTTTCACTATCTAAAACAAAATTATATGGGAAAAGTTCACCTGCTCTCATATACTGAACAGTTCTAATTGCCTGTGGAGTATCGGCGGGGGCTTCAGGTCCTGCTAAACGGAAACTATCAACACCACGATTTGTAGATTGAGAAGATGGAATTATAGCGTGAGTTACTGATATAGCATTTCGGCAACCAAATCTTAAGTTTGTAGTCTGGTCGCTGGAGAGAAGTGTGGAATGTAAGGACTGGATTGTATTAAATCCTAAAAGACCTGTGCTTGGTAGTTTATTGAATAATTCAGGTCCAGGTTTTACTAAATCAAATGTTAAGAAAACATTTTTCAATTCATAAAGATAGTTATTATCACTTAAAACTAAACTTTTTTGACCAGCAAAATTGTATACAGCAAACGGCTGACTGACTGCCGCATTTTGTGCTAAAAGAAGATTTAACTGAAGACCGTGGAAGCCTTTTTCACTGATATTTAAAGGCATATCACCAAGCATACCAGCCTCAATTGGAATGGAGAAATTTGTTTCTACATTAGCAGAACGGCAAGTAGTAATAGATTTAGAACCTAAAAAGGGGTCATCTAAATTTAAGCCGTTATTATAATCAAATGAATTATTCATAAATGGTTTGGAAGATGCTAAATATCTGTTATAGTTTCTAATAGTTTCTAAATTACGACCATTTAATGTTTGAATAGTTACTTCATCAATACACGATGATACACCAATTCTGTTATTAAGGGTTGAGCCATTTGTAGCGGATTTTACAACTGCTGGATTATTTGCTACAGTTGCTCCAGTACTATCTTTTAGAACAAAAGTTCCATTAAGTTTTAAAGTTTTTGGTAAAAGGAATGCTGGTTGACGAGCAATTACAAAGTTAATTTGTGGGAAGTTAGTAGCACTAAAGGTATTTCCTGACGGCTGATTGTTGGGGTGTATGCTTACTCTTCGGCGTTGGGCATTTAATGGGACACTCATTTTTATATATTAATAATAAAATATTTTTTTATTAATAAATTTGTAAATTTAAATTTATTTAATTAGCCACTTGAATACCACCCGATGTTACTAAAATAGAGCGGATATGATGAATAAAATGAACGACGAGTTTAGGGAAGGTTTGCTGTGTATCGTATTCTGCTTTAAGGGTTAAATCACCTGCTTCCATTAAATTATAAAACATATCATTTCTTGCGAATTGTCTGCCTACAGCAAAATTTGTTAATACACCATTGAGTGATGTTAATTCCATATCAAAACCTTCTACAGATTTAATTAATTCATTGATATGCTGGGTTTGAATTAATGGGTCATTTAGACTTGCTTTTTCTACTAAAACTTTACGCTGGGGCTGAAGTCCATCACGACCAATATCATACTGATAATTTGAAATGTTATCAGGTCTTCCTCTTAAAGACTGGGCTGATACTGAAAGTTGCTCATTCTGGTTAAGAGGAACAGATAATACTGCTAATGCTTTGGTTATATTTGGAATTGAAATAAGTTGCGATGTAGGTCCCTGAATAGCCTGTAAATTGACTAATCTTGTTTGAGTAGTGGCTAAATCTAAACGATAACCACTTGATGAGTTTGCCGCACGAAGGTCTGCCGCAACAATATTTTCGTCCATATCTACACGTTTAACATTATACTGTAAATTATGAATGCTGAAATTTACTACATTGTCTGCCGCTTTATCTAATACGGCTTTTGTTGGAGCAACTGTTCTGTTTGGAATTGCTGTACGAGAAAATTTATTTAATCTGTCGGCTTCCTCAACAAAGAAAGCAAAACCATTTAAACCGTGACTAAACATATAATTTTGTGTAAGTAGTGGTCCTGTTCCACCTGTGAGTGTTGATGCTTGTGTTTCATTGGCTACAGCCGCACCACCAGGTCCCAAAACAAGTTCCTGAAGTGGAACAAAGAAAATTCTTGCTCCTTTATCTTTATCATCAGTGGTTGAAGGTAATTTTGATATTCTTGTAATAATACCAAGTGCCTTTTTAGAAGCAGTTGTTTGTGCTAAATCACCAATGAAAAGTCTATCACCTACACTGAAGGGCATAGCAACATTTGGGAAGCAAGTTGTATCCCCATATCCAATATTTGGTTTTCCAATTTGATTTAATACTTGGAATGGTTTACGAACAGAACCATCACCAAAATAAGTAATTTGTGCTGGAGTGCCTGGACTTGTTGTTCCAGTGAAAGTATCAATAACGTTTGTTGAACCTAAATCAACAAAATACTCATCATTAGCACTGGTAATACGAAGAGCACCCATTAATTGATGACCAGCCTTAACTGTTAAAGTCGCCGCTGTAGCACCACCAGCAGATGGAGTGCCTAAAACAATAGCCGCACCCCCTTCTGGTGGTGAATGACCATTAGCAGTAGCATACCAAACCGCTTCTGCTACTTCGGTTGTTCCAGCACGTAGACCAGTTACTTCAACAAAGCCTGTTTGAACTCCTGAAACAGTTGCTGTATATATAAATCCAACTTGATAGTCACTTCCACCCGCAGTAATTGTAAACGGATTGACTTCCCCTTCAGCACCGACTGTCGCTTGTTTGGAAGTAACCATTATATTGGTTTGTTTAGGCATCATACCATTTGCTGAACCTACGCCTAAAGAACCAGTGGAAAATTCTAAAGCACGTCTATAATCTTCCATCTGTATTTCTGTGCGAAGACCATTGAATACAGCACAAGGAATAAATTTATCACTATCATAAAAATCAGTTTTAATAGTGCCGCTGAATTGGACTGTTTTTGCTACATCTGGAGCAACTACTGTTCCTCCAGCATAAGTAGTTTGGTCTGGTTTCCAATATAAATTATTATCAATAGATTTATTAGGCTGAACACCCTCAAATTCTGCTCTGTAATTATCAATAGATGTTGATTTGCCGTATTGGAATTTTTGGGCTACTAAAGTATTATATTGTATAACTTCCTCTAAAAGATGAGAATTAGTTACATCGTAAGTTCTCACAACATTGAAGAGAGAATGTAATCCAGCATCACGAGAAGGAATTGGATTACCACGACCTTCCATAGTAATACTGAAAGAGAAGTTTGACTGGCTGGGTAAAAAGTATCCTACATAATTTGGAATTAAAAATCTAACATTTCTATTTTGGTTTTCACGAGTGATGTCTTTTTGATTTTCAGGCTTTATAACCAAAGTTTCACTAACTATGGGGGCTTTCGTTGGAATATCAGTAAGGTCCATTTTTATATATTAATAATAAAATATTTTTTTATTAATATATTTTTTTATTTATTTAATTTGGATTTTGAATTTCAATTTGCGATGCTTCTAAACTTACCACATTTCTCTCACACTCAATACAACCAACTTTAATTTTATTACATCTACTTTTTAAAAAATAAGTAAGAACAACTCCAGCACAGGCTGATAATGCTCCAATTAATGTTATTAAAAAAGTAGAATGTTTTTCTACAAAATCTGCTTGAGGTTCTAAACACTCAATAGGACATAATATTAATTCAGGATTAGTTGAAGAAGTCATTGATTTTTATATTTATATATCATTTTTTTCTTCCATTTTTTCATCTAAATTTCTTAATCTAAATATTAATTCAGTTGGGTGTCTTAAACCTTCTAATATTTTACCTGTTGATACTTCACGAAGACGGAAAGAAAGATTGTATAAAAATTGTTCTGTTGGTAAATCGCATACTACAGGTTGACTATATGGAGCATTGTATCTAAAATTTATAACTGGTCCAGTTGATGCGGGTTTTTCCTCTAAACTTGGAATTACACCTACAATTGGTAGTCTTGAGCCTACACCTACCTGTGTGCTACGAATATCAAAATCTTTTGATATATAACCATCAATGGGTATATTATTGATTTCTACAGCAACAGTTGGAATATCTACATTTACTTCTGTCGCTGTGTTTCCTACAAAATTCTTTGGTGAAGTAAATTCTTGTTCTGCTGAATAAGCAGAATGTAATCCTAAAACTGCTCCTAATGTTGCCCTTATTGGAGGAACTTCTTCTGTTCTTATTTCTCCATCAGTTAGTGGATAAGCAGTACCATTTGCTACTTCTGTAAATCCAGTTTGTTTTGTTTTTAATACAATTTGAGGTCTATGGTTATTTCCTAAAGTTGTTGGAAAAGGAGCAAAAACAGATGGTTGAGTTGCTCCTATTGTTTGGAATGTAAGATTTTTTTCATAATTACCTTTTAATCCGCTTACTACATTATCGCCTTGTCTATAATTTGTTCCTCTGTTATAAGTAGTAAATATACCTTTTAAAACTGTATCAGTATTTTGAGGAGTAACATTATTTACATCTTTTGGATATTGACTTATTGTAGGGTGTAAAGGAAAGTGTCTTGGTTTAGTTGTAAATTCAAATTTCTTAAATGCTGGTCCGCTTGGAACTTGACCAGTTACTTTATCGCCACTTTGAAGAAGGGTTATTTCTTCTTGAAACGATGCTCCACTATCAGTTGAAAAAGAACATTTAATTATTTGTTTATATATTTCGGCTTGTTCTATTGTAATTTTAATTCTTTGGTTAGCATCAGGAGCAGTGAAAGCACCTGACCAATTTGCTGGTGATGAACTACTATAAACTAAAGAACGCCAAGTGCCTGGTCTTGCTTTTAATACTAATACTTCAAATGCTCGGTTTCCACCTAATTGTCTAAAAGCCTCACCTATTTCATCTTCATCACTAAATTCTGTTGTAGTAGGCTGAAACTGTCTTACTTCAAATTCTACAAATTTATCAGTTGTATTACTTCTTGATAATGGTAATAATTTTACGGAAACATCTTTAGAATATTGAACTGGGAAAGGTGGCTGATTACCACCATTAATACCTTCTCCTTCTTGATTTGCTTGAAATATTTGGTCATTTACAATCGCACATTCTGTAGGTAAATATTGGAATGCCGCAACTGTTCCTGCTCTTGCTGTTGTATTACCAATTTGTCTTGCTTCATCATCAATATTAATCTTACCACATAATGTACTTACAATAGTTTCATCGCTATCTGTTCCTTCTACTGTTTTCACAAATGTATTTGGGTCGTTTAAGAATAAATCGCCTAAAGTTCCTTGTTCGCCCATATGTTCCCCTCCGTCCATTAAAGTTACTTGGTCGGGTTTTCCATCAGCATCAATGCTATCAATTCTATAAATTGGTGTTTTATAAACATCAGGCGAACCTGATAGTTTTCCTTGCGAACTTGAAGCAAATGCTCCTAAACCAAAAAATCTATTATTCATTCTACCTATTGAACCAACTATGTATTCTATTTTAGTTTCACCTGCTACAGGGGTTGCTCCTTTTACTAAAATATTTGTATCATTTATTTTTGTATCATTTTTGACTTGTAATCCAAGAATTAAAGGTCTTACAGATGCTCTAAATTTAAGTTTTTCTTTATCTTCATTTTCAAATTTTAAGGTTGACCCTGCTGTTTCTGCTGGTGTTTCGCCCACTTCAATTCTAAATCCTCTGTTTGGTAATACATTAGTATCAGTTTCATCAAAAATCATAGTTGCTCCAAAAGTATTGATGTATTGTTCTTGCCGACGGTCAGCAAATTCTTCTGTTGAAGATAAACCCATTGGAGGAAAGTTAAGAGTATATTTAGCACGAGTATATGGCGGTCCTCTTTTATCAGCATTTCTATTTCCTGCTGGTGTTATTAAAATACCATTCTTTTGACTATGAACAGATAATTCATTTGTTGCTTTTACATTTTTATACATATCCATTCCTGCTATAAAACTATCTTCAAAAACTGATGGGTCATAACCAGTCCCCTCCACATCGGCTTCCAAAGTTAGATACACATCTTCATCAGTTTGTAAAGGAGCATATAATCCACTTGTTTGAAGAACTGGAACTGGTGATATAATGTATTCCGCTCTTCCTCCAGCCTCAAAAATTCCTACTTCCCTTACTGCTACATTTCCTACATTTTCAGGATTTGGATTTCCAATATCAACGGCACTATAAGAAGCATTTGTTGCGGGGTCATAAAAATCACTTAAATAATTTTCAATAGCAGGAGCAACATTAATACTTCTATTACCTAAACCAGCAATTTCATATTTTGGTTCTAATTTAACTTCTTCGGCACCGCTGTCTAATGTGTAACTATTAGCAAATCCTCTTACTTCTAATCTTGCGTCTGTAATTTCACTTATAGTTGATAATGCTGGAGTGGATACTGTTGTAAAAGTAATAGTGAATTTATTGCTACCATCTACTGTTACACTCCACCCTCTCCAAGCATTACACGGAGTAGCATCATTTAAAGCAGTCTGTATTTCAATTGCTAATTGAGCAAGTGTATAAATACCTGGTCTTACTTCTGCAGAATACATTTCTCCAGCATCAATAGGTCCTAAACGAAATAGTAAAAGATTATCTGGTGGTGAAATAGTGATTTTATTATTTTTACGAATTACACTACTTACTAATTCTATTTCAAACTTCTTTACCTTAATTGGTTCATCTAATTGATTTTGAAATAATGAAGCGGTTAAGTCAGTGGTTTCATTACTATCTTTTTGGGCTGATGTAGCACAAAGGAACATTTTATTATATCTAAATATTTTATTTTTTATAAAATATTATATTATATTATAAGAATGAAGTTGTTAAAAATTTCAAAAAGTGATAAGCCAGAAAAAAAATATGTTGCTACATTTGAAAAGGAAGATGGTAAGACTAAAAAAACTTACTTCGGGTCTGCTGGAATGGACGATTATACGATTACGAAAGATAAAGAACAGCGTAAAAGATATAGACAGCGACACAAAAAAGACTTATCTACAGGTGATGCTACTCGTGCTGGTTTTTTATCCTATTATATCCTTTGGGGCGATAGTACTTCTATAAATGAAAATATAAAAGATTATAAAAAAAAATTTAATCTTTAATATTATTATAAAATGATAAAAGCACCTACTGAAAAGAAGAAGGAAGTTTTTGATAAAAAACCAAAAGCAACTAAAGTTAGTCCTAAACCAAAACAAGGGGAAAAAGATGAGGAACAATTATATGATAATTTAAAAATAAAAGAAGGAGGACTTCGCAGTTCTCTCAAAGTTGATAAAGATTATAAATTTACAAAATCTAAATTAACACCATTAGTAAAAAAAGAAGTTGGTTCAACAATTAAATTTGAAGGTAGAAATATTAAGATGACTGAAAAGATAAAGAAACAAGTTCGTTTAGCGATTAATATGATGAAATAATTATATAATTATATATTAAATGTCTTTTACACATATAAAAGATAGTGATAATTATGCTACTGATAAAAATGGTTGGGAAATAATAAAAGAATATATACCAAAAGATAAAATAATATGGTCGCCCTTTTATTGTGATGGGAAACAGAAAGAATATTTTGAAGAAATGGGTTATAATATCATACACGAAGATAAAGATTTTTTTAGTTATACCCCTGAATATGATATTATAATTGATAATCCGCCTTTCTCTCAAATGAAAGAAATTTGTAATAAATTAAAAGAATTAGATAAACCATTTATATTAATTGCTTTTAGTAAAGTTATATTAATGAAATGGTTTCAGCGTATGTTTAAAGATTATTTACAAGTTATAATTCCATTTTCACGACCTACATTTTCTCATTTAACTAATCCTAAAAAAGGTTATACTCCACCTTTTGGAGTTCAATATTATTGTTATAAAATGAATTTACCAAAAGATTTAATATTTATTTGAGTAAGTGTTTCATTTAAAATATATACTTATATATTAAATGAAAGTATTAGAATTATTTTCAGGAAGTGGTTCAGTTGGAAAAGTATGTAAATTATTAGGATATGAATGTGTATCAGTAGATATTGAATTTGATGCTACACATAAAGTTGATATATTAGAATTTGATTATAAACAATACAAGTGTAATGAATTTGATATAATATGGAGTAGCCCAATTTGCACTTATTATAGCGGATTACAGAAGTCTTGGATAGGTAAGCAGAAAAAAGATGGTATATATACTATTGAAAAACACAATAAAGATTTAGAATATAGTGATAGTCTTGTTAGAAAAACATTAGAAATTATTGATTACTTCAAACCTAAATTATGGTTTATGGAAAATCCACAAACAGGCACATTAAAAACGAGAGAAGTGGTAAAAGATTTACCATTTTATGATGTTGATTATTGTATGTATAGTGATTGGGGATACAGAAAAAGAACTCGTGTATGGACTAATAAAAAAGACTTCAATGCTAAAAAATGTGATGGAAAAGGAAATTGTGGAAATATGATTACTATCAAAACTGATGGTGCTAAAAGGCACGATACTGGTAAGCCTATAAAAGCAGATGAAAGAAATTTACATAAAAATATATTATGTAAAAGTGAAACTTTGAGAGAATTAAGGAAACATAAAGTAAATGTGGCTAATGATGTTCATAATAATAAAGGTAGAATAAAACATAAAGAAGATGTTAGTATTACAATTGGTAATTCTACTAACAAGTTAGAAAGATACAGAGTTCCCGAAAAACTAATAATGGACTTATTTAATTAAATTAAAAAAATTTGTTCCCCTTTAATTTTTCATTACACTCAATCTGTTTCCATATTCAATACTTCTCTCGTTATATCTATTAATTTATCAACATTATTTATTTTACAATTTTTTTTATTTATCTTTACATTTATGGTAATAGTAAATTCTTCTTCTTGCTCTTTCGCATATTCTACCTGTAAAAGTTGTGGATTGTCTGGGTCTTCTTTTATATGAACTTTTCTCGCTTCTTTAACTACACTTTCCATTTTATATATATAATTATATATTTTTTTTATATAATTATACTTATTTGTGAAAATGAGTGTTATGAGTGTAATAAAAGTGATGTGATGATGTCTACTTTGGGCTAAATACCTTATATATATAATATATATACATATATATACTTTTCTTTTATCTTTTTATATATTTCATTACACTCATTACATTAATAACATAAATAATAATAATAATAAAGAAAAGATAAATAAATAAGATGGACGGCCGAGTATAACCTTTTATTCAGGGTCATCTTTTTGTAAATGTATTGGAATATCTTTATTTAAAATCATTACACTTCCATAGTTTCTTCTAACTATTTCATACTTACCATTATTATGTTTCTTCATTAATTTACCAAAGTATCTATCATTTGAATAATTATTATATCCACGACCACTCATATAAGTTTTATAATCATTATATAAATCTCGTAATCTAATTTCTCTTTGATAGAATTTATACTCCACAGGGGCATCTGCTTTTGGAAATAAATATTCAATAAAATCAATAATAGGTTCTTTATTAATTTCGTGAATATCTAATGTTGCTTCTGTAACTACTCGGTCATTTACAATATCAAAGTTTTCAATATTTCTCTCTTTTAAAAATTTATAAAATGTTTTAAGAATTTTTTTATCATTCATATCTTTTCTTAATTTTGTAAAATATGCTTTATCATTTTTATGTTTATCACTACACTCAATAATTTGAAAACGTCTATCGTCTTCATCAATCTTTACAGGATTAATATTATTTGTTGTATAAATATAATTACAATAATCTTTTATTACAACAGGGTCAATACCTTTGAATTCCATTACTACATCTTCTCTTGTAATACTATCTTTAATCTTATCAATAATTCCAAAAGTATCTTTTCCAGTTGCTTCATTAAGAACACCTAATATTTTTCCTTGAACTATTCCATTAAATCGCCCACATATTTTTTCAATATCAGGAGTATCAAAAACATATTTCTTTCCTAATAAATTCTTCATAAGTAATTCAGCAATAGTAGTTTTACCAGTTCCTTGACGACCTTGAATAAGTAAACATACATTAGTTTTTACTTCAGGGTGCTGAATAATATGAGCATAATAATTTAATAAATATTCATATAAGTTTTCATCAAAATTAGCAACAACTTTGAAATGATATAAAATATTACTAATATCACCATTAGGTTCAATACAATCATATTCTTTTTGTTCCACTTCAAAACCAGTCCAAGTATTATATACTTGTTCGGGACATAACTTATCATTTGGATAAATACCCCAATCTATCCATCTTGGTATAGTCATATCATCTTCAATATAATCACCTATAAAATTTCCATATATCCAACCAAAAGTAGTTTTCATATTTTTTAATCTTTTAATATTTCCATCGTGGTCAAAATAAACAAATCCTTCCATAGATGTAATCATTTTATGATGTGTTTCAAAATATAATTTTTTCTGTTGGTAAGATATTAATGTAGCAAATTCTTTTTGTGAAAAATAGTTTGGGGGTTCTTTAATAGCAGTAAGTTCTTCATTTGAAAATGGTTCAACAAATTCTTTAATTTCAAATTTCACACCATAATTA
>Ga0181414_1000326_pt1 | contig 14668 bp, 19 predicted proteins | sample 37SPOviralmetaG_FD_130139 | JGI IMG/M metagenome (GOLD analysis project Ga0181414, IMG submission 130139) | Marine viral communities from the oligotrophic San Pedro Time Series (SPOT) site, San Pedro Channel, CA, USA - 37 SPOT_SRF_2012-11-28 | ecosystem: Environmental > Aquatic > Marine > Strait... | reverse complement strand
TAGACACAATCACAGGCAAGTCCACTGCAACAACCATAACCATTGGCTCAACACCTGTAGTTAGTGCAAGTGCAAACTCTATGACTATTAGAGGTGAAGGTAGCAATCAGACAAGTATTCAGCAAGGATTGGCTAAAGTTTTTGCAAATCTTGAACAAGGGTCTACATATTCAACTCGTGATTCTTTTAATTTAAGTTCTCATGGTGATGAGGGAGCAGGTTTATCTCTTTTAACTTTTACAACAAATTTTGGGAGTGCCCATCATGCAACATCATCTATGGCAAGTAATGTTAATAACGTAGCAGGTAACGATAATGATAATTTTGTGCAAACATCATCAAAAGTAAGAATTGGAATTTATGATGTAGGTGGTAATTTTGCACAAGATGGTTCTTATTTAACTGTATCAATACACGGAGACCTTTCATAATGGCAAACGGAACAATAGCATTTGATACATTACAGACAAGTGGACAGATAAGTGGAACAGCTAGGTCTGTGGATACAGATTTTGTTGTGAATGGTAGTGCGAAGGCGACAGCTAATTCTAATGCAGCAGGTACAACCCTTAACGAAAGTTTTAATATTTCAAGTTTAGGTGACACTGCAACAGGCAAACAAGCATTTAATTTAACTAATGCTATGAGTAACGCAAACTATTCTGGTTCAGCGACAAACGGAGATAGCTCTAACCCTGATGGTTTATTTTTTTCAATCAATACATCATCAAGAGTAGATGGAGAGTCGTTACAATTTGATAACGGAGCTTTTGGAGATAATCCACAAAGAATTTTAGTTGTAGGAGACTTAGCATGACAATAGAAACACCAGAATTTCAAGGCACACATCTTTGGGATAGATTGTGTTGGGCAAAAGAAAAGTTAGAGCCTTACAGAACAGAATATTGCGTTGTATGGGAAGACCCAGAGACACCAGATGAACCTGCAAAAGTAACGCACCCTGATCCTAATTGGATGGCTTGTGCATTGCAGGGTGGTATTTTACCTCCCGTTGAGGCATACTGGGAGTTAAAGAAGGATGAGGCAAAACCAGACTTTGTAAAGCATACAAGAGGTTATTTATTGCATAACACAAAGCCTATTGAAGCAATGACAGAAGAAAGAGCTATAGAGTATTTAATTATGAAAGATATTCCACAAAGAGTGTGGAGAGATTATGATAAAGCAAATAAACCAAGAATGGTTATATGTAGAAAGAATCAACTTCCTAGCACTAGAGTATGGCGAAATGCTTGGAAGATAAATGAAGAACTAACCATACAGAAAGATGAGGTGGCTTAAATGGCAACAACAAATATAGTAGATAAAGATGGTAATACTATTGCAGCATCAGATGCAACTGTGCCATCAGATAGACATTTCAGAAATGCTTGGACATTATCTGGTAAAACAATAACAGAAGATTTAGCTGAATCTAAAAAGATTTTTCAAGATAAGATTAGAGAAGTTAGAACTCCGTTATTAGCAGAAGAAGATGTGGTCTATATGAAAGCATTAGAAGCTGGAGATAGCTCTGCACAAGCAGCTAGTGTTACAAAGAAAAAAGCATTAAGAGACGCACCTGCTGCAAAAGCAATTACAGATGCAGACACTATTGCTAAGTTAAAGGCAGCTTGGGATACAAGTGTATTAGGCGATAGTCCATACGCATAGGAGTAACCAATGGCATTAACAAAAGTACAAGCAGAAGGAATAAACTTAGCAGATACGTTTGCCTTTAGTGGAACTTTAAGTGGTTTACCATCAGGTGCAGATGCGTTTTGTGCTAATGGAGGTTCTTCATCTTGGGCATCTGATGCCGCTGGTGGTATTGTTGCATTTACTAACGATTCAAGTAATGATAATTTTGATACTGGTAATCGTTTTGATACATCAACTTCTAAATATACTGCAAGAGTAGATGGTGTTTATTTATTTTGGTATGCAATATATACAGCACAAAATGATAGCGATAATGGTTTTGGTTTTTTGAAAAACTCTACAGCTGTTCACATGGACTATTTGTCAGCAAGTTATTTTACTTATCATGGTAATGATGTTACTGACCATGTAATGAATGCAACTTTGATTATTCCTCTGACAGCAAGTGATACTATGGCAGTCACTTGTAGACTTCAATCAGATTATTATAGAGGGTATTCTATGTTTGGAGGTTGCCGATTGGCATAATAAAATATGACAAATTATTTAGAATTAAAAACATGGCAAGATTCGCACAGTTCTGTTTGGAAAGAAATTGTTTCTAGATTTGGTCAATCAGATTATGATGATGAAACAAAAAGAAAACAACATATGGCTACTCTTAAAGCAGAATGGGAGGCTAAAAAATATAAAAGAGAAAGAGCATTTAATTATCCATCTATAGCAGACCAATTAGATGATTTATATCACAATGGCATTGATGGTTGGAAAACAACAATCAAAGCAGTCAAAGACAAATATCCGAAAGGTTAAACAATGCCCTACATAGGTCGTTCAGAAAATTTTGGTGTAAGAAGTAGGTTCCAGTATCAAGCCACCGCTGGACAAACTAGTTTTAGTGGATCAGATGCCAACTCACTTGTACTAAGTTATAACGATACATTGTACATGGATGTATATCAAAACGGAATATTGTTAGTGCCGGGTGATGACTACACTGCAACAACTGGCACAACTGTTGTGTTAGTCCAAGCAGCGAGTTTGAACGACATCGTAGAAATGGTTGTTTATGATACTTTTTCTGTAGCAAACTCTTATACAAAAACAGAAGCAGATACGAGGTATCCTTTCAAGGGTAACAATAGTATCATTAGATTAAACGGACAGACAATAAGTGCAGACATTACAATAGATAGTGATGAGAATGGTGTAAGTGCAGGTCCTATAACGCAGTCAGCAACAGTTACTGTTAATGGCTACTGGAGTATCGTATGACAAGTCAATTAAATGTAGATACCATTGTAGATAAAGCAGGTAGTGGTGGCACGAATGTTAAGATAGGTAATACTTCAACCTATGTATCTGATGGTGGTGCAGTAACACAGAATACTGTGCAAGGTTTAGCGAAGGTGTGGGTTAATTTTAATGGTTCTGGAACATTATCAGTTCGAGATTCACTTTCTATCTCAAGTGTTACAGATGGTGGTACAGGAAATTTTACACCTAATTTTTCTAATGCTTTTAACAATACTAATTACATTGGTTCTGGCACTCCAGCTGCAGAAAACAACCATACTCGTGGCAATAAAGGAATAGGAATTGGTATGGCAGGTGATGGCAGTATCAACAATCAAACAACAACTGCTTTGCAAATGTTTTCTAACTATGGTTCTACCTCTTCTGCCAATGGTGGAGCAGATGATTTACACGCATGCTTTCTTGTGTTTTTTGGAGACCTCGCATAATGGCTAGTGAACTTAAAGTAGATAAATTTACAGGTGTAACCACAGCAGGTTCTATACTTGTTACAGGTGAAGGCAATAGTACAACAACTAATCTGCAACAAGGGTTGGCGAAGGCTTGGGTAAACATTGATGGAAGTGGCACAGTTTCTTTTCAAGGAAGTTTTAATACTAGCTCTTTGAGTGATGATGGCACAGGTTTGTATACTTCATCTTTTAGTAATGATTTCGGAAATGTTAATTATTCTTTTACTTATTGTGGTGCAGATAGTGGTCATGAAACTACTTATCAAATGGGGTCTTCTAGTATGGCTGTTGGCTCACATCAAGTGCAATTAAAAAATGCTGCGGGAACTGTAACAAATAGAAATTACATTTGTGGAACGTTTCATGGAGACCTCGCATAATGGCTAGTATATTAAGAGTAAACACATTAACAGATGCAAGTAGTAATAATTCAGTGCCAATGGCTACAGTTGCAAGTGGTAGTGCGAAGGCTTGGTTTCATGTAGCTCTTGATGGAGCTTCTATATCAGATAGTTTCAACATTTCGTCACATGATGATGATGGTTCAGGAGATGGTGGCATACACATATCTAATGACATGGGTTCTGCTAATTATAGTGTGCAATTAAGTAGTGATGATGGTGCTACCTCTAGTGCAATACAAACAATAGAAGTTACAAAAGACACACAAGCAGCAGGTAATTTTGATTATGAAACAGCTTTTGTAAATAGCACAAATAACAGAACAAATACAGACATAACAAGATTTGGAGCAATATTTGGAGACTTAGCATGACCAAAGCAGCAGAATTAGCAAAGATGGGTGAAGTCCTAACCAATAGTCAGATTGGTGGCAGACGCAACATTGCGTATAATGGTGCAATGCAAGTGGCACAGAGGGGTACAAGTTTTACAGGTCTAGGTGGCACATCAGGTGTTTACACTATAGATAGATATAGAGTTGGATTTACTATGAATAGTGGTAGATTAACCATAACACAATCTACAGATACACCTAATGGTTTTGGAAATAGTTTAAAAGCAGATATTACAACAGCAGAATCTAGTCTTAATAGTGCTAGTGCCTCTTGCATATCTCAGTTTTTTGAGGGTCAAGACGTACAACAATTTAAAAAAGGCACTTCTGACGCAGAGCAGTATACTTTATCTTTTCATGTAAAGTCTAATGTAACTGGTACATACATCGTAGAATTATTTGACCAAGATAACACAAGACAAGTGAGTAAGTCTTATACCATAGATAGTGCTAATACATGGGAAAAAAAGACACTAACTTTTCCTGCTGATACTACAGGTGCTTTTGATGATGACAATGCACATTCATTATCTGTGCAATGGTTTCTTGCATCAGGAACGGACAGGGCAAGTGGTACATTAAATACAAGTTGGGCAAGTTCTACAAACGCTAACAGAGCAGTAGGACAAGCAAACTTATTTTCCTCAACAGACAATGAATGGTACATCACTGGAGTCCAACTAGAAGTAGGCTCACAAGCCACACCATTTGAGCATAGGTCATTTGGGGAAGAGATAACTTTGTGTCAGAGGTATTTTAGATTAAGTAATGATGGAAGTCATAGTTATCAACCTGTAGGAAATGGTATAGGTTATGCTGAAAGCACAGCAAGTGTCACTACATTTTGGACATGGGAAATAGAAATGAGAACTGCACCAACTTTAGCTGTTTTTGACGAAGGTAATAGTTTAGGTAGTGTATTTGCTAGGCAAGATAAGTCCTATTTTTGTGATGGTGTTGCTATTGGTGTGCATGGTAAAAAAGGAATTTTAATTAACTTAACAACTCCAAACGATAATGCAGGAGATACTAATTTTCAAGATGCAGTTCCTGCTGGTATTTATGCGTCTGGTAGCAATATAGCATGGTCTTTAGATGCAGAATTATAGGTTAGATATGAATATTACAAATGCAAAATATAATAAAAATGAACAGAATGAAAATGTGAGTATTAACTGTATTATTGATAATAAAAAATCTTCTGTACCACTAGACCCTGACAACAGACATTATCAAGCAATCCAAGAATGGGTAGCTGAAGGCAACACAATAGAGGAAGCTGATTGATGTTGGGTCACGCTGCCATAGCAGAAACTGCTCTTGCTGATGTAGGTGGCGTATTACAAGTAGCAACAGCAGAGATGAGTGGTATCTCATCTGCAAGTTCTGTAGGTGTAGGTGAGCTTGTAGGTGTTGCGTCTATGAGTTCAGCTTTCAGTCAACAAACTGAAGTTAGTACAAAAGTAAGTGGTGTTATAGATCTTAGTTCTGTTTTTCTTATTACAGCAGAGGACATAAAAGTTGTTAACTTTACAGACGCAACTTTAAGTACAGCGTTTACACAAACTGCTGATGGTATTAAGATAGCATCAGGTGTTGTAACAAAAGATTTGAATTTTACAAAAACAACATCTGGAGATATACTGTATGTGGCAGTAACAACGGATGCAACAACAGAGACGTACACAGAAATTACGCCAAGTGGTACAGAAACTTGGACAGAGATAACACCGAGTGGTACAGAAACTTGGACAGAAATAATACAGTGAGGTAAAAAATGGCAAGTACATACACATCAAATACTGGCATAGAAAAAATAGGTGCTGGTGAACAAGCAGGTACTTGGGGTAATACCACCAATAACAATCTTGATATAGTAGATAGAACATTAAATGGTGTTGTAACTCTAACTATCACTGGTAATAAAACACTAACGACAAGTGATGGCACTTTATCGGAAGGACATTATAAAATTTTAGTTTTATCTGGTTCTCCTTCTGGTGCATTTGATTTAACCATAGATCCTAACGATCAACAAAAATGGTTTTTTATAAAAAACTCAACCAACCAAACAGCCACAGTAAAACAAGGCGGTGGATCAGGAACCACGGTAGCTTTAGCCACAAACACCTCTGGTATAATATTTGCTGACGGTACTGGTGCAAATGCAAATGTAGCGGCAGTTCCAACAGATTTAGTAGGAGACACAAGTCCACAACTTGGAGGTGACTTGGACACCAATGGTAACGCAATCTTATTTGGCTCTAGTAAATGGGCAATATCATTAGATACTGGTGATAATGAATTATTATTTAAGTATAATGGCACAACAGTATTTAAGTTAGGATCTAACGGTGCAGTAACATCAGCAAATAACATAACAGCGTTTGGAACAAGTTTATAATGGCAGCATTACAAGCATCTGGAGCCATATCACTTCAAGATATTGAAGAACAATACAATCCTGGAACAAACTTACCAAGTCGAGGATTGAGTGAATTCTATCTTGGTGGTTCATTGGTTCGTGCTAATGCTGGTAATAATTCCTCAACGAACATGTCGGCTGGTGTGCCTACTTCTGGAACAATTTCATTTAATGATTTTTATAGTAAAGAAAGAGCTTTTAAAAAAACGTACTCATCGACTGCCACAAATCAAAGTGCAGATAGTGTTTTTGGAGATGACTTTGAAGTAGATTATCCAAAACAAATTGTTGTAAATTCATCTCAAACAGTTGGGTCAACTAGTACATCTAATGCTGCTTTGACAATAGAAAGTAATGGTGTTGGTTCTATAACTGTTACAAACAACGGAAGTATTGAAGGTGCGGGTGGAGCAGCAGGAGCAGCAGGTGGTAACGCTCTTGAGGTTGCTGGTAGTGTTGCAGTTACACTAGTTAATAATGGTACGATCAAAGCTGGTGGTGGCGGAGGTGGTAATGGTGGTGCAGGTGGTGCAGGAAGTGCTAGTTCTACTGCAACCACTTCTAATGTCACAGACAAAACAGGTAATAAACCTAGTTTTGTTCCATATGCAGTAGACACACAGTTTGCCGACAGAGCATGGACAGGACTTGGCTCGGGTCAGTTTGGTTTAAATTCTAGTTCTAGCTCTATTTCATCTAGTATATCAGATATGGGACCTGTATGGTATACTTTTCAAGTGAATACTTCTGCCGAATATACTATATCTGCATCTATAAATGATCCTTTTCCAGAAGATGGTCAAACAGGTCATCGAGGCACACCAAAAGTTGATATAAGCACAGCAGAAAACACAGCTAGTCAAGGACAAGGTGGAGCTTTATATGGTAGTGGGTTATCATGGACTGATAAGGCACCATTAGCGGCAAGTACAACATATTATTGGTGTAATTATACAGTTGGTCCGTATGGTAGCTCAACACCGAACGGAAACTTTTTTTATAATACAATGAATTCTACATTAAATTTAGCTGTAAATATTCCAACTACTGGTGGATCTGCTGGTGCAGGTGGTGTGGGTCAAGGATATAATCAATCCGCTGGTGGAGCAGGTAGTGGTGGTTCTGGTGGCACTAACGCAGGTTCTGGTGGAGCAGGAGGAGCGGGTGGAGCATTTGGTGCCTCGGGTTCAAGTGGTAGTTCTGGAGGTAATGGTAGTGGCACTACCATTAGTTACCCTTCATCAGCACCAACAAACGGATCAAGTGGTAGTTCTGGTGGTGCATCTGGTAAATCAATACAAGGTGTGAGTAATGTAACATCAAGTGGTAGTGGGTCTTTAACTGGAGGTACAGCGTAATGCCTATGACAGCTTTAAAATTTAAACCTGGTATTGTATCTGACATTACATCTTACAGTAACGAAGGTGGCTTTGTTGATGGTGATAAAGTAAGATTTAGATTTGGATTTCCAGAAAAGTTTGGTGGTTGGGAAAAATATAGTCCTAATCAATACCTAGGCAGTGCTAGAAGACTACATAACTGGGTAGCTCTTGATAGTTCTGACTTTATGGGTATTGGAACACATCTCAAATATTACATTGAAGAAGGGCAGACGTTTAATGACATAACACCAATAAGAGTAACTACAGGTGCAGGTGACGTAACTTTTGCTGCAACAAACGGATCAACAACAATAACTGTTACCGATCCAGCACATGGTGCAAATGAAAAAGACTTTGTAACATTTTCTGGTGCGGCAACTTTGGGTGGAACTATTACTGCTACAATACTTAATGCAGAGTTTCAAATCTCATCTATTATAAGTTCTAATGCTTACACAATAACATCAAGCGTAGCAGCTAATTCATCTGATACTGGTAACGGTGGATCTAGCGTTGTAGGTGCATACCAGTTAAATGTTGGATTAGACGTAACAGTTGGCGGAACTGGTTGGGGTGCAGGTCAATGGAGTGGTACAACATCTGGTGCTTTGGCAACACAATTAGCAGAAGCCTTGGACGCAAGTGAGACTGCAATAGATGTGGACAGTGCAACAGGAATCACGGCTGGTGATTTGATATTAATAGAAGAAGAATTGATTACAGTTGGCACAATAAGTTCCAATACTTTAGGCACTGGTGGAGGTCCATCAACCAGAGGTGCAAGTGGTACAGATGCCGCAACACATGCAGACAATACTCTTGTAAGATTAGCAACTGGTAATGCAGATTCTGCCAATGACTTTGTTGGATGGGGTAATGCAGCAAGTGTCACGACCCCTGGAGCACAAATTAGATTATGGTCACATGATAATTTTGGAGAAGATTTAATTCTCAACGCAAGAGATGGTGGATTGTTTTACTGGGACAAAACAAATGGTTTAGGCAACAGAGCCGTAGAACTTAGTGCTACAAGCACATATTCTGGAGAAACAAGTGTGCCTACTATTGCTAAACAAGTTCTTGTATCAGACCAAGACAGACATGTTATTGTGTTTGGTTGTGATGGATTAGGTGCAAACTCGTCTGCTACACAAGGGAATGGGGTACAAGATCCATTGTTGATACGTTTCTCCTCACAAGAAAACCCAGTAGATTTCTTTCCGACTGCTACAAATACAGCAGGTGATTTAAGGTTAGGTGGTGGATCTACCTTTGTACAAGCTGTTGAAACAAAACAACAGATACTCGTCTTCACTAATAAAACACTACACGCTATGAAGTTTATAGGTCCACCATTTACGTTTGGTTTGCAAGAACTGTCAAAGAATATAACTATTATGAGTCCTTTCTCTGCTGTTGCCGTTGAAGATGCAGTGTTCTGGATGGGTGTTGATACGTTTTATGTTTACTCTGGTGGTCAAACAATACAACTACCGTGCACAGTAAAAGATAAGGTATTTCTAGATTTTAATTTTGCAGAGCGTGATAAAGTTCATGTGGGTGTTAATTCAGAGTTTAGTGAGTTATTATGGTTTTATCCGTCTTCTGCTGGTACGCAGATAGATAAGTATGTTGCTTACAATTATTTAGAAAAAGTTTGGTATTATGGAACACTAGCAAGAGACGCATGGATTGATAGAGGTATAAGAAACTTACCACAAGCTACTGGCAATCAGTATCTTTATAACCATGAGGTAGGTTTTGATGATGATGGATCTGCTATGACATCGTTTATAGAATCATCTGCCATTGATATAGGAGATGGTGATAAGTTCTTGTTTTTAAAACAAGTTATACCAGACATTACATTCAATGGATCAACAAGTCTTAATCCAGATGTTGCGTTTACAATGAAATCAAGGAACAATCCTGGTGCTAATTTTAACGAGACAACTCAAGCTACCACACAAAGAACTGCAACCAGTCCAGTAGAACAATTTACAGAAAAGTTAAATTATCGTTTACGAGGTAGATCTTTTGCTTTAAGAATTGATTCCACATCACTGGGAACAAAATATAAATTAGGTACACCTAGAGTAGATATAAGAGAGGATGGTAGACGCTAATGCTTATAACCAGTATTCCTCAATATATTCAAGGTGTAACAAACGCAAAAGTAGATTTAACCACAACGGATCTTACAACTTTGTTTACAGTTCCTAGTGATGCCGACTTCAACGCAGCCATTGTAAGTTCTATATTAGTTTGTGATGATAGTAACAACGGAGATAGTATAACAGTAACTCTAGTTGATACTTCAAGTAATATATTTGTTTTGTTTGACAGCAAAGCTGTGTCTGGTCATGCAACTATAGAACTACTTACAAGAGATCTAATATTACAGAGTGGAGAAGTATTAAAAGTGCAGGCCGCAACTGCAAATAGATTGCATGTTGTAGCTAGTATTCAAGAATTATCGAAGACAAGAGTGACAACAAGTGCGTTATCTAGAATATAACATTGAACAAAACTGTAATTATTGATAGAGTATTGAATCATGGGAATATTTAAAAGTTTTACAAAGATTCTTAAAAAAGCAGCGCCAATCATAGGTGGTAGCATCGGTTTTGCCATAGGAGGTCCATTAGGTTCTGCTGCCATAGGTTCTGCTTTGGGTGCAGGCATAGGGTCACTTGCTGCAGGTGCCGATACAGATGACGCATTGAAAGCTGCACTTCTTGGTGGTATCGGTGGATATGCTGCAAGTGGAGGTAAGTTATTCACGGCTGCCGCACCAAGTGCCACGGCTGCTGGAACACAAGCAGTTTCTGATTCTGTTGTAGCTAGTGGAATAGACAGTGCTGCTCCAGGTTTAACTAGTTCTTCGATTCCTAAGTTTGCTCCAACACCAGAGCCTTCATTTTTTCAAAAAGCAGTAGATTTTGCTAAAACTCCTACTGGCATGGCAACCATTGGTGGTATTGGAAGTTTAGCTGCACTTAGTGAAGAACCAAAACAAGAAGAATTCAAACAAAGACCAGACCCAGTTGGTAAGTCTAGATTAGGTCTTGGCTTTATAGGAGATAAGAGTTACAATCTAGATGACGAAGATGAAAGAAAAGAATACTTCAAAGATCTAGCAGATAGACAAGGTATTATGACTGCTGCAGGTGGTGGTGAAGTAAACGGGCCTGGGACAGGCACAAGTGATTCTGTACCAGCAAGGCTATCAGATGGTGAATTTGTACTGACTGCAAAAGCAGTTAGAGGTGCAGGTGGTGGAGACAGAGACATCGGAGCTGCAAGAATGTATGAGATGATGTCAGAACTAGAGAGGGTCGCATAATGGCTACAGCAACACAAGAACAGATAGTAAGATTAGCACCGTTCCAAGAGCAATTTTTAGCAGATATATTTAAGAGTGCAGAAAATCTAACACAAGAAGGCTCATCTATGCCTTTTTCTGCTCAACAGTTAGCAGAACTCTCACAAGGGCAAAGAGACGCAATATCAAGAGCTACCGCAGGCGTAGGTTCTTTTGAGCCTTTTCTTCAAAGAGGAGCAGAGGCGATTGGTCAAGGCATTGGACAATTAGGAACTGCACAACAAAGAGTTGCTGCAGCTGGTTTTTCTCCTACTGATTTTAGACAGTTTATGGATCCATTCACAGAAGACGTTATAGCTACGACACAAGCAGACATAGCAAGACAAGGTGCTATGCAACAGAATCAATTAGCAGCAGGTGCCGTGGGCGCTGGTGCATTTGGTGGATCAAGACAAGGTATTGCACAAGGTGAGATTGCAAGAAATGTCATGGATCAACAAGCAAGAACTGGTGCACAGTTAAGATCACAAGGTTTTGCACAAGCACAGAACTTAGCTCAACAAGCTGCACAACAACAGTTAAGACAAGCACAACTCACTGGTCAGTTGGGTCAAACTGTCGCGGGTCTTGGTACACAAACCGCGGCTCTTGGTCAATTAGGACAACAGATGGGTGTACAAGATGTAAACACATTACTTGGTATAGGTGGTCTGCAACAAGGTCAGGCACAAAAAGAGTTTGATGTTGCAAGAGCTAATCAGTTAGCTCAACAAGCACTGCCGTTCCAGAGAATAGGATTCTTATCTGATATATTCAGAGGTGTTCCAGCGTTGCAACAAACTGTATCAAGAACAACAACTCCTCCACCAAGCAGAGGATCACAACTTCTTGGATTAGGAATCGCGGGTCTTGGAGCAGTAGGACAAGCTGGTGGTTTCAATAAGTTTTTTGGAAGTGCATAATGACAAACGTATTCAATAGACCCATGTTTAACAATCCTAATAATGTTAGGAGGATGAATACTGGTGGCATAATGGCTTCTAGTCCAGAATTAATAAACGCAGTCAAAGGCTATAATATTGGTGGTATTAACGCTATACCTGTGTTGAATCAACAAATACCAACTCAAGCAACTTTGGGTGGTTTTAGAAGAACTTTGCCTTTTACTGCTATGAACACTTTAGGTTCAAGAATTGATGACAATATTGGTGTGGAAATAAAAGATGAAACACCTTTAGAAGTTTTAAAAAGAGAACAAGAAGAAAAAAATAAAACAGTAGATACTTCTTTAGAAACCAAACCAAAGCTAACACAAACCACTACAGATGATAATGATCCAAATAAGTTTGGTGTTAAGAAATTAAAACCAATATTAGCTAATTTTAAAAAAGAAAAAGAGAATATAACTACACCAGACAAAAAAGAAACTGATTCTTCTCTTTTTGACACTAGCAAAGACATGGAAATAACTAATCAAATGATGGCTAGAAATAGAAGAGCTTTGACAGACATGGCTAGTTTAGATGACAAACAATTATTAGGAACAACTGCCAATCAGACACAAAAAGATTTAATAGCCGAGTTAGAAAAAGAAGGTAGAGAAGTAACTCTTGCAGATGTTAGAGATAAAGCCATATCAATACTAGGTTTTGATCCAGAAAAAATAGAAGAAAACTTTGATGAAGACAGACGTTCTGCTTTATTTTTAAGAGTTATGCAGGCAGGTCTTGCTGTTGCTTCTGGAGAAAGTGATAATGCTCTTACAAATATAGCTAAAGGATTAAATGTAGGTTTATCTGGATATGGTGATGATATTAAATTTTTAAGTAAAGAGATGAAAGCAGATAGAAGAGAAGCTGCAAATACAATGTATAAGCTATTAGGTGATGCAAAATCAGAACAAATAGCAAAAGAAACTTTAGCATTGAAGAAGAAAATGAATATAAATCAAATACTTCAAACTAAGGTTGGTGAAGAAAGAGACATGCTTGTCAAACAAGTAGAACTTCAAAATGCAAATGATACTTTGAAATTAAACTTTATAAAGAGTATGAGAGATTTAGATTTCAAAGAAAAGAAATTTGAAGTTGAACAAGAACAATTTGATGAATCTAAAAATTTAACTATGAGAAAATTAGCTAGTGATGAACTTCGTCAACTTTATGAGGCGGGACTCGTTACACTAACAGATCCAAACAAAGGATTGATTCCAGGTAATTTTACTGTATCTCCAGAGGGTCAAAAAATACTTGAAGGCGTTTTTAAAGATGAGTTTGGTGGTGGAAAGAAATTAGCAAAAGAAAGAATTAGTGTAGAGCAAAAAATACTCTCAGAAGAAGGTAAGGTCAAAGGTATTGTCATGGGAGAGAGCTTTGATAAAAAATCTTTTGGAATCAAAGCCAATGATTTTGTAGACAAGTATAACGACTTAGATAGTGATGATGACATGACAGGTATTACTTTAGATTATTTAGATTTAGCTCAAGAAGTTGGAGGTAAAATAAATCTATCCGAAGTTCCGTTAAGAATAAAAGAAGAATTATTAAGACCGCCTTCACCAGCAGAAATAAATAGAGCAGAAAAAAATAACTCAATAGCAGTAACTTTGTTACAAAGATACGGAAATAGATTTAACGAAAACGATGATGCTTTCAAAAAAGAGTACGGTTTAAAATAAGGTAAACAAATGCCAAAATACATTGTTGACGGAGATCCTTATTTTTTCAAAGATAATTTAACTCAAGAAGAAGCAGAAGAAAGAGTTTCTAAAATAAATGCTTCTAGTGTTATTACCAATAAAGAAGGTCAAGCAGTAGGAACATATAAGGATCCAAAGTATGAAGGTTTTTTTACAGAAGCTGGTGAAGGTGTAGTTTCTGGTGCTATTGGTATCGTACAAGGTTTAGCAGAAACTGTGTCTTTAATACCAGACTTAACTCTTGGTACTAGTTTTGGTAAATCAGTAACTAATTTTGCAAATGAATTAAGAGACAAAGGTGGTATAGATCCAGCTGGTGTGGTTGGTAAAGTTACAGAAGCCGTTGTTCAATTTGGTGTGCCTGGTATTACAGCTGCCAATATTGTTAGTAAAGCAGGACGAGTTGCAAGAATTGCTAAAGGAACACCAAAAATAGGTGTAAAAAGAATCAAAGGAACAGATTTAAAACCACGAGAGTTAGGGCAAGATGCTTTAGTTAAAGGGAGACCTCAAGCCTTAACTAAAAGTCAAAGATTTGGATTAGCTGCAAAACAAGTAGCTGCGGCTGGTTTGGCAGATGCAGTGGTTTCTACAGATGGCACACAAACCAT
>Ga0181414_1000323_pt1 | contig 14703 bp, 15 predicted proteins | sample 37SPOviralmetaG_FD_130139 | JGI IMG/M metagenome (GOLD analysis project Ga0181414, IMG submission 130139) | Marine viral communities from the oligotrophic San Pedro Time Series (SPOT) site, San Pedro Channel, CA, USA - 37 SPOT_SRF_2012-11-28 | ecosystem: Environmental > Aquatic > Marine > Strait... | reverse complement strand
GGTGTTTACAAACATATCAATGTTCGTACAAAAGTTTCTATCATGGAAGATGGTGAAGAACTTTCTTACAAATATCATAGAAGAGTTTTATCACCAGATATGGATGTATCTGAAGAATCAAATGAAATTAAAGCATTAGCAAGTGCTTTATGGACTGACGATATCAAAAAGGCATGGTCAGATAGTTTAATTAAATAACAAGGAAAGATAATGGCTGATAAATATACAAAGAAAGCAGTTAGTGAAGCTTCTCCTAGTGCAGATGCTTGGAAAGATGCTGTAGTAGAAAAAGAATACACACCAGCTAAAGTAAAAGTAGAAATGTCTTACAGACAGCTTGAAATGGAAGTAGAGCGTATGGATGCAGACATAGCAAGAATACAGAAAGACAAGAAAGCAAAAGAAGCTGAAATGGCTAAAATTAAAAAAGCAGTTGAAGCGTAAATACAAATCATCTAAAAGAAAAGGAAGCACAATGAGCAAACCTAAAAAACAAAAAGAACAGGTTGTTACGATTGATGGCATTGATTACAAGTTTGATGACATGACAGACGAAGCAAAAATGTTAGTAAATCACGTTGGTGATTTAGAGAACAAAATCAATGGTGCAAAGTTCAATCTTGATCAGTTAGCTGGAGGAAGAGATTTCTTTATGGCAAAACTGAATAAAGCACTTGGACATGAGTTACCTGTAGAAACTGCAACTCCTGAAATAGCAGGATAAAACAGAGCAAGTTTTTAGTTGTGTCATGGAGAGTAAAGAAATTAAGCAATGGTGATTTTGAAATTATTTATAGCAATGATACCAGCTGTATTAATGAATTGTCAAGGGTGGGCAATCGCAGGGTACAGTTTAGATCATGAAGAATACGAATCAACAGCTTTTATTGAAATTACTGCACAAGACTCTTCCGTACATTGGTACAAAAACATTAAGCATGGAGATAACTGGTGTTATTTTCATAATGATTGGGAAAACGTAGAGGTCAAATAAACTTGACACAACTAAAAGTTATAAGGGGGATAAATGGATTTTATGGCTGTATATGGAGAGGCAGGAATGATAGGTGTGGTAGGTGCAATGTTTGTATACCTAGTAGTATCCCTGTCTAACAAATCAGCAAAGCAACAAGAAACATTGAAAGAATTAGAAGTAGAGAATAAAGGTCAATCAGAAACATTAGAAAACATGGAAAGCATGATAATCAAATTAATAGAACGATGGAATAAATCAGACGAAAAACTAGATAGAAAGTTTGATGACCTTAATAGAAATATTAATGATCTTGATTCACAAATTAGTAGAGTAGAAGGATCTGTCTCAAGGATCAATGGGAAGCATTAATATGGATAGTTTAAAAGTTTCAGCTATATCGTTTGCTAATTATGGCATACATCTAGCAGAAATCAATATGATATTACAATTGATAGTAGCAGTAATGACTATTATATACTTAGCAAATAAAATAAGATGGCAAAGGAGAAACAGATGATTAAAGGATTAATGGGAAGTTTAGCAGAAGATTTATTTTCTGATAAAAACAGAGATGAATTAATTAAAGAAATTAATGATGATATAGATATTCCAATTTTTAGTGAAAAGACAGAAGAAAAGATGCTTTTAGCTTTATGGAATTTGATGAAAAGATTTTTCTTTAAAAAGTTAGGTGTCTAATGGCTAGTAAGAAAGATCCTAGATTGGCAAGGGCTGGTGTAAGTGGCTTTAACAAACCAAAGCGTACACCAAGTCATCCTAAAAAAAGTCATGTAGTAGTGGCTAAAGTAGGTGATAAAATCAAAACTATACGTTTTGGTCAGCAAGGTGTTAAAGGTGCAGGTAAAAACCCTAAGTCAGCTAAAGATAAAGCAAGACGCAAATCGTATTATGCTAGACATAATGCACAAGACTCTAAGCCAAGCAAGTTAAGTGCTAGGTATTGGAGTCATAAGGTAAAATGGTAATGGCTAAAAAAGTTAGTTGGAAATGGGGTAGCAAAACTTATAGTGGTACTCTTATTAGAGAAACAAAGACACATAAGTTTGCCAGAACACATAATGGTAAAATAAAAAAAATAAAGAAATAATATGCCATACGGAAAAGGTACATATGGGAGCAAAAGAGGCAGACCTCCAAAGAAAAAAGCAAAGCCTAAAACGAAAAAAAAGAAATAGTTAAAGCAATACTTTAAGTGTTGCAGGTGGAATGTTGATATGCCTAAGTTTGGGAAACGAAGTAGAAGTAGGTTAGATGGTGTAGATAGCAGGTTAGTTAGGGTACTAGAGGAAGTAGTAAAGTATTTTGACATAACAGTTATCGAAGGACTACGAAGTCAAGAACGTCAAAACGAACTCGTCAAACAAGGAAAAAGTAAGACTAAGTTTGGTAAACACGTGATGGGGAGAGCAGTAGATATTGCTCCATATCCTATAGATTGGAAAGCTAGAGATGATTTTCATTATCTTGGGGGGTTCGTTCTTGGCGTAGCTATGAAGATGGGTGTGAATGTTCGTTGGGGTGGTGACTGGAATGCCTCCTCTCTCTATAAAGGACAACGCACAACCAAGGACAATAGCTTCGATGACCTAGTTCACTTTGAGTTAAAAGATAATTAGATGATTGGAGTCACTAGTGAAAATAAAAGACACAGTTGTAGTCTTTCCAGATATACACTTCCCTCACCACGATAAGAAAGCATTTGCATGTGCTTTGAATGTAATCAAAGAAGTCAAGCCAACTGCATTTTTATGCATAGGAGACTTTGCTGATGGGGAATCAGTTTCTCATTGGCAATGGGCAAAAAAGAAACGTCCTCCTGTTGAGTATCAGTTACCTGCAATATATAAAGAAATTGCACAGGTTAATGAAGGATTAGATGAGATAGATGAAGTTCTTAAGGAAGTTAAATGCAAAAAGAAAATTATGGCTCAAGGAAACCATGAGCTATGGTATGATCATTTTGTTACTGAAAATCCGTACTTATCTGATTTGGCTTCGAGAAAAGCATTTAAGATAGATGAACGTGGTTATAAATGGTATCCATATGGAAAGATATTTAAGATACTTGGTTCTAAGCTACACGCCTATCATGGTGGACACTATATGGGTGTTGCACATACTAGGACTCATGCATTGCAACTTGGTTGTAACATTATCTATGGGCATACACACGACAGTCAAAAATCTATGGTACAACACATTGATGGTGCACACATGGCTTTTTCATTAGGATGCCTTACAGATATGACTAAATCATATTTAAAAGGAAGACCTACTAACTGGAGCCACAATGTTGCAGTAGTAGACATCTTTAGTAATAACAATTTTAACATGGTAGTACTGGATATTATAAAAGGTACTACCTCATTTTGTGGGAAACTTATAAGTGCCTAAAAGAATAGATGAAATAAAAAACTTTCATGCTGGTATTATATCAACTCCTGATGAAGCTGATATACCACTAGACGCATCTCCAAGAAGTCACAACATAGAACCTTTGAATGTAGATGGAAGACTAGAAGGTATACCTGCTGATATAGATGTTATAGATAACGTAAGAATGGATTCTGCTGAAAAGATTAATAACAATGGTACATACCATGTAGTTTATTACGACAGTAGCGATAGCAAGTTTAAAAAGATTGATGACCTTCATGGCACACCATCTTCAGGTACATTGTCTAGTAGTGCTGAATCGTCTGTAAATACTCCTGTAATGGCGTTAAATAACAAAGAGGTACACATAGGTACTGGTTATCAAAATAAGCCTAAATGGGCAGGATTTATAGAAAACGAACAATTTGAAAATGATGCACCTGCAGATATGCAAATAGCTGAAGCAGAGTTATTATCTCCCACATCGTTTGGAGACATTGTTAAGTTTGTAGAAACATCGTTTAATCAAACTCCTGCAAATCAATCTTATTTATTTGGAGTGTCTATAGATGGTGACAAAGTGTATAAGTTTAATCCTGACACAAAAGAATTAGTAGGGTTGTCTACATCTACATTTAGCAAAACAAAATCACTTTGCATATCTAACGATGGAAAGCATTTATGGGTGCTAGATGAAATAAACGATAAAGCTGTTATTCATAAAGTAGACTATGATGAAATGATTACGGTGTTTAGTGTAGAAATAGCATCACAAAATGGAATGTTTTACACAGATATACACGCTACTTCAGATGGAAGCTATAAAAGCATATGGGTAGCAGAAACTCGTTACAACACAGACGATGGATATAGCAATTCTAATTTTTTACATTGGGCGAATGAAGATCATTTAAAAGCAAGTGCAACAAGTGCAGTTCTTACAAACAGAACACCAAACAGAAATTCATCTGGTAACAATTCTGGTTCAACTACAGATATCAATGCAGGTAATTGGGTCAGAGAAACCTCTGAAGAAATAGATGGTTTTGCAGGTGTAGAAGTTGAATACAGAACACCAAGAATATGCTTAACAAATGTAGGTGGTGATGGAGAAAAAGTAGGTTGGTTAGTAAGCGTTAGACCTGCAGATGGAAATGCTGTATTAAGATTGAGAAGTCAAAATAGTGGGAACATAGCTTTACAGTCTCGTGTAGTTAATCATGGTATTTTAGTTGTAGATAGAGAATCTACTACTGCTACTAAAGTAGAGCATTTTATATCACTAGATGCAGGAAACGAGTTTTTAGGTACAACCGAAATAGATGATGTAGATGTTCCTAATAGATTTTATTCAATATCTGGTGTTGCAATATTAGAAGGAAATCCTATTATTATGTTTACTAGTGGTAGAGCTGATGGGATTGGTGATAGTACACTTTATAGAATAGGAACGTCAGGTGTTTCGTATACAGATATAGATTGGAATAGTGGTGTGGTAGTTGAAGTGTCTATAAGTAATGCTATGAAAATAAATGATTTAAATCTTCAAACAGCGTATGTAGCTAAGCATTTATATAATAATGACATATCTGCTTTTGAAGGACTAGGTACAGGTAGATGGTTATTGGCAGAAGCTACAGGAGCAAGTGCACCAGCGTTAACAGAATTTCAAGATTCAGATTCTATTGCGTTGGAAACAAATGCAAATATAACTTTTCGTGAAACTGCAGTAGACTATGGTGCAGGTGGTAGTGCAAACTCTAAGATTGGTTTTACAGATTCATCTACTCAGTTTTACAAAATATCTTTTGTATATGATGGCTATCAAGAAGGGCCTTTGTCAGAGCCTTTTAAATTTCAAGGAGTATCTCAAAGTGGTAGAGGTGTAACAGTTACTGTACAATTACGAAACTTAGCTACTATTAACAGAAGAGTATCTCATATATGTTTGTACAGAGCAGATGCAGACAACAGAAATCCTAGTGTAGAAGAACAAGGATTTTACAGGTTGGTTCAGATGGCTAAGTTAAACGTAAGCTGGGGAGAAATATCTGGTGGATCTACTATATGGAGTAGTTACAGGCAAAAGATTTTTATAGATAACAATACTGCAGGTGCAAGTTTTGAAGCACGTACAGGATTTAGTGAAGTATTAAAAGATATTACACCTAACTATTCATTATCTACTGTAGTAAACAATACACATTTTATTGCCAACATTAAACAAGATGTATTGGGTCATTTAAGTAACTACATACTTAAATCAAAACCATTGAACTTTAATCAATTTAATGTTGCAGAAGATTTTATAGCATTACCTACTACGCCTACAGCTATCGTTGGATTTAATGGCAGGATATATGCATTTGATGAAAACAATACATACAGGATAGAACCTAATGGTTTTTATGTAGAAGATGTATATGAAGGTGTAGGTTGTATGAATCAGGATTGTGTTGTTGTAACAGAATATGGATTATTCTTTGCAGATAAAAACAATATATACATGCACAATGGACAGCAACCACAAACAATAGGTGATCCTATATTAAAAGGATCTGACGCTGATGATGATAATAATAATTATGGAGCACAAGAATATTATCACATGCTAGTAGAAAATGGATATGCTAAGATGGCTTGGGATGGTGTAAGAAATGCTGTACTAGTTGTAGGTGAACAGGAGATTACAGGATACTACAATACATTTGGATACTTTTGTTGGGCGTATTCTATCAAAAAAGGTAGATGGGACAAATGGGGCATTAGTGATGATAATAATGTTTATGATGGTACTGATAAGCCATTGTGTTTTCTTTCAGGTAAAAATGGAGAAGTATTTTTTAACAATGGTTCTAAACTTATTCATTACATGGGTGATCCAGTAGGTAACAAAAGACTTTGGGAGTGGAATAGTAAAGAGTTAACTGGTGGATTTGATGGATTAACTAAAAGTTTTATTGAGGTGTATTTAGGTGGAGAGCCTAAAACATCTCCCTCTTCAAGCGTTGAAGTATATGTAGATGGATCATCATTGGTAAATAATGATTACGCAGAGATTAAAGATAAAACTACTGGTAAAAAAATTGCTATAAATAAAGAGCACAGAAAAGGAAAGAAGTTGAGAATTAAGTTAAGGCAACAAGATAAGAAAGTAGATTCAATTAGCATTATTTACAGACCAATAGGAGTAACAGAAGCCAATGTCTAGTATATCTAAAAAGAAACCACCTGCTGTACAAGACCCTAGTGCATCTAGAGCTTTAAAGCAGGTTTACGATGACATTAATGAAATTATAGATGCAGTCAACAGCAGTCAAGTAACTGCAGAAGACAAAGCATTTACAGGTAAGACAGGAGACATTAGACTAATACGTCTAGGCAATGGATCTTATGAAATACAAGGACGTACCCAAGAAGGTTGGGTAGCAACAGCAATGAATTTTAAGGAGAAATAATATGGCTATACCATTAGCATATATAGCAGGTGCAGGAGTTGCATCTAGTTTATATGGACTTTATAAAGGAGCTAAAAATAAACCTAAAATGATGAATCAAGATTTCTCATTTGATATGCAGAATTCAGAGTATTCAGCAAACCCTAACATGTTATCTAGCATAAGCAATTTAAACAATGTAGGTAATCGAATGGGTCAAATGGGTAATCAGTTTAATCAACAGTATCAAAACATGATTGATCCTAATAGTGCCTACAATCAAGATCTGATTGGTAGAGCTAGTATGGACATACAAGACTTAGGTGCTAATAGATTGAGTATGCAACAACAAGCTATAGCACAAGGTGGAGGGCCTAAAAGATTAAGCAATCTTCTTGGTATGATAGGCCAAAACCAGGATCAAGAAGCTATAGCTAAAGCTAGTGCAGGTATACGTCAGCAAAGTTTACAGAATGCTGGAGCATTTGGTAATATGGCCTCAAGTGCTTTTGGTCAGCAAGGCAATATGTTTGCACAAGCTGGTGGATTAGCAAGTCAAGTAGACGCTAGAATGCTACAGAATGATCAGTTTAATGCACAGGCTAATAATCAATATCAACAGTATTTAAAAACATCAGCCTACAATCAGGCATCTGATAACAACGCCAATCAATTTGCTTATAACCAAGCACAAGCAAATAATTGGACTAACTTAGGTGGATCATTGCTTGGTGGTGCATTTTCTATGTCTGGAGGAGGAGGTTAAATATGAGTTTATACGTACCAGCTATGCAAAGTAACGATAGGTCAAATACTATCTATAATTCTGTAAGGCAAGGAAGTATTGCTAACTCATTTCTTGATGGAGTTAGAATAGCAGAGCAGTTTAGACAGTCTAGAGTAAGAGAAAAAAATGAAGCTGATAGATTGCAATTGCAAAAAGATAAGTTTGCTTTTGACAAAGATACGACTGGTAAAAGCTTAGGAATGCAACAGCAAAGATTAGATATGGCTAAAGCAGGTGATGCTAGAGCACAAATGCAGTTTGATCAAGTTCAAGAAAAAAGAGAACAAAATAAAAAACTAACAGAAGGCATTGTAGATAATTTAAAACTTAAAATGCAAGATGATGTTCGTGTAAGAAATGAAGCATTTAAAGATTATTCTAATCCTGATAAAAGAAGATGGATATTTTTTAATGAAGATATAGATGGTGATGATGGATTTGAATTTATACAACGTGGTACTGGTACAGATGCTACCAGAGCAGAAATGAAAAAAGATGGTTTATTACCACCTAGGACATTAGATCCTAGTCTAATGGATTATGTAAAAGATTTTGATCAATTAAATAGATTTGGAACAATGATACAAGGTGATCAAGATGGTGGTGGTGGACAGCTACTAAAACTGTTCCCAGATTATTAAGGAGATAACATGCAAAATAGAAGTATACATGCAAGACAATTAGTAGATCAGTACAGGAGAAACCCTGAACAGTTTACAGATAAAGAAGCTGAAAAAATAGCACGTATAGCTAGAGATTATGGTTTACGTTTTCCAAGAGAATCTAAAGCATTTAGTAAATTTGCTTTTGATGCAGTAGATACAGGGCTATTAGGATTGATACCTAATTCAATGAGACCAGTTTCTAGAGGTGAAAGAACATTTGGTGAAACGGATTCTGAACAAGTAGCAGGTAGCGTAGGAAGTTTGCTAGGTATAGCAGGAACAGGTGGATTAGCATACCTAGGTAGATCTGCTATAGCTAGAGGTGGTAAAGCTATGCTTGGCAAGATACCACAAGCTTCTGCTAAAGCTGGTGAATATTATGGTAGAACTAGAAGTGCTATAAGAAATACTAGAAGCAATCTTGAGTCTTTGGATAAAGGAAAATTTGTAGGGTATTACGATAGTTTAATACGTAGGCCATTTACAACAAGTGCTAGAGGAGCGTTTAGAGAAGGACGCAATCTTTAATACATGAATCCATATGACTCTTATAAGGTTAACCAACTTGTTAACCTGTACAGGCAAAGTCCTGATATGTTTAATGATGATCAGTTAGATGAGTTAGAACAATTAGCTGAACAGAATCAAATAAATTTTAAGCGTAACACTAGTCCTTTTAGTTTACGTAGGGCAATGCAACAAGCAAGTGCAGGTTTTATTGAAGGGTTTACTACACTTGACCTGATTCCTAAAGAACCTAGAAATACAGGAGAAGCTATCTTTAGACAGCTAGGACACCTTGCTGGATTTGCTCCTACTATAATGAAAGCTCCTATTATTGGAATGGGGAAAGCTATTGCTAAGTTAACAGGCAAAAAGTCTACTGAGGTTCTTGGTGGAACAATAACTAAATCAGTATTAAATGGTATAGATTTTATGGGAGACAAGTCTATACCTATGATAGCACAGCGTAAAGCTATAGGGTTATTTGATCGTGGGTTAAGACGTTCTGGTGCAGATGCTCTAGAGTATATGAAACGTGGCTCTAGTGTACGAGCTGTTGCAGAAGAAGCAGTAGGGTTAGCAGGTGCATCAGCAGTATCAAGTGTATGGAAAGGGCCTGATGTTATTATAGATTCAATGATTGGGGGTGCTATAGCAGGTGGTGCGTTTGGTGGTATAGGTCAGTTTGTAAACATAGGTAGACTATATAATGGAACACCTGAACAAGTACAGACTGCAAACAGAGCATTGCAGACTGCGTTAGGTTCGTTAACTACAGGATTACCTGCTACGTTACGAGGCGAACCTACTGAAATGCAGATATACGAATATTTATTAGGTGGATTCTTTGGCTATCAAACTAGACCAGCTAGAGAAGTAGAAGCTAATAAATGGATGACAAGTGATAAAAGGTATCAAACTAGAGAGGGTTATTCTCAAGCTTTAGATCCAACTAGAAGCAAAGACTTTGATAAGTTAAGTAAAGAAGCACAGGATTATATATTGTATGATCATCCTATGCCTAAGTTTAGTAAACAAAATGTTAATTCTGAAAACCTAGGTGGTACAACAGGGTACTCACTAGGGTATTTACAAAGCAAATTTCCTAACAGGAATTTTAAACAAGAAGCAGTAGAAACATTAGGTGCTAATGCTACAGAAAAACAAATACGAGATTGGTATGGTTTTCAAGCAGGTAATGTATATGGTAATATAAAAATTAATGAAACTGCTAAGACTAAAGTAAGTCAATACAAAGTAGATGATGTAATGGATTTTAATGATCCAGAAGAATTAGAACAAAGTTCTGTTGTAGATATATCACGCAACCTATATCCAACTGTAGATAAGATATTTAAAAATGAAGCACATTTAGCTAGAAGAATAGTTAAAGCTAAACAAGATTTTTTTAGACCAGATACACCACAAACTGAAAAGTTTATGTCGTACATGGAAAACACTTTACAAAGAAAGTTAAATGGCAAAGAAACTGCAGAGCTACGTAAGTGGTACAATCAGAGCTCTATGCCAATTAACGAAGTATTTATACTTAATGTTAGTGGTAAAAACGATAAGAATGTAGGGTTGCGTAAACTTAAAGGTGATTATAAAGAAGCTAGATTAGGTGAAAAATATTATGAATTACCTATAAGCAGATTAACAGGTTCTAAATTTGAATTACTAACTCATTATGAAAAAAATGGTAAACTAAAAAAAGTATTAGATTTTATACCAGATCAAAAAAATAAAGTTGTTCTTAATAGTTTATCTAAAGAAGCAACAGAGGGTATGCATTATGCCTTATATAATAATGGCAAGTATGTTTTTTCTGGATTAAAAGATAAAGACGCATTATTAATTGCTCCTTTAAAAACTAGTATTAATGGTAATACTGTTACAAAAGAAATGCTATGGGATGCTATGAGTACTGGTATACCTGAAGCGTCTCCTCAACAAGTTGTATCTGTACTTCGTGATGCACATGCATCTTCTAGTTCTAAAAGTGAATTCTCTCAAAAAATACACGATGACATTTATGTAAGTAATATCTTGCATCATGCTACTATGCATGGGTTAATACCTAGGACAGGAGAACTAACAGGATTAAACAAGTTATTACAAAAAAGATATTTAACACATCCTGCAGATTTTAATAAACGTATGCAATTGCTTGGCAACAAGATGGCAAAATTAGATCCAGAAAGTTTTACAGATATTAGACCAGATGGTATGTTAAATGTAGTAAACGTAAAGGATACAGATTTTCTAGATATAATGACAGGCAAAGGTAAAAATACTAGCATGACTGATGGTGGTATTTATTATACAGATACAATTACAAATAGAGTATTGTCTAGTCTTGGATTACCTAAAGCTGGAATGTTTAAACCAGTACATGTAGGCCTAGGTACTGGTGGTGCGTATGCTACTAAATCAAGTGGACAGTTAGCTCCACCTGCCTTAAATAAATGGATGAAAGCTAACAATATAGACGCAGTTGTAATGGATAGTTCTTTTAAGATAGGCCCTGATTATGCACGAACACAATTAGCTTATAATAAAGCAGATGGTACATACAGTTCTCCATTAATTAATATGAATCAAATGGCTATTAAAGATATGCAAGTTAGTCTTGGTACATATGAGAATGTAGCTAAAGCTATTAAAGGCCAAGAGGTAGCTATGCAGTTATGGAACCAGCAAGATTATTTACAATCTGGTTTTAAAAAAGCATGGGCAGAACAAGTTCTAGGAGAGAATGGTTACGTTTATGGAACACCTAGAGCACAAGAAATGATGAAAGAGTTTGAGAATAAAAAAATTAACCTAGACACTTTTAAGAATAGACTTGAAACAAATGACGTTAATATAAAAGAGTTACCTGTAGAGTTTGTAATAAAGAATATTTATACAACAAAAGGTAATAAAGATATGGGTGCATTTTTGCTAGACAAGTTGCACAGATTAGACAAAAAAGGTGAATTAGAAGTACAAACTTTTCAAGCTGAAACTAAAGATCAAGCTATGTATGAAGGGTTTCAAGAAAGAGCAGATCGTATAATGAAAGCGAATGAAGGAAACTTTCACACAAGACATCTTATAAATAGAAATCAAAATTTAAACTTATTAAAAAAGTATGTTATATCAGCTTACTCTAATCCATTTGTATCTACAGGAGGTAAGGCTTGGTTAAAGCCAGTTAGTCCTGATATGATACCTATGATTACAGGTAAAAATGGTAAACCTATTGAACAAATACAAGAAGGACACGTATATCTTGACAATGATTTTAAAAAAATGTCTGTGGTGGTTGGGAACAAGCAACTCACGCTTGGCGAACTTTGGAATATTTATACTGGGGTACAACCCTACCCCAAAGGCTATACTAAACAGGCTGTTCATAACGCCCTTGAATTGGCTGTTATTCGTACACCTTCTGATAGTCCTAGTGGTACTAGAATTTTACGGTTTGGGGGTTTTACTAACCAAGATGGAGCAGGAGCAATTACACACTATAAGGATGACTATTACTTAGGTGGTGCTGATAAAGATGCTGATAGTATAAAAATTTTTCAAGGGTTTAATGATAAGATTAAAAAGATTATTAAAGCTAACAAGAATGAAAAAGAAAATATTAGAGAAAATGCTAGTAAGTACAATGCAGAATACAATGATTTGTTAAATAAAAAGTTTGAAGATCCTGATTTTAATGATTCTAGAACATTGTTAGAGCTGTCAGGCAAAGGAGAAAAAAATCCTTTAGATTTTATTATTCCTAAAGCAAGTGTGTTTTCACCTTATTATAGAATGGAAACTGCTATGAGATCTACAAGTGGTAAAGGTGGTTTGGGATTTGGTTTAAATTCTAAAATAGAATTGCAAAACATTGTTGATTACATAAAACCTACTGTAGATAAACAAGGATCATTTGATGTAGATACTCCTTATGGTATTGTTTCTATTAAAATAAAAGACAAACCAGTAAAAGGTATTGATAGAATGCAATACTTTAGAGACTTAGGTTCAAAAATTGTACACAAATCTGCTGACGCTAGTAACGATCCTACTATTATACCTTATGCAAAATTTAAAGATATGATGTACGATTCTATTTTAGATGCAGAGTTAATTAATAAAAAAACTGGAGAAACAAAACCTATTACAGATTATAAAGATTTCGTAAATAAAATGCATAGCAACAATGAAATGAAAGCATTGTACAGGTCTATTCACATTACTAAAAACAAAAATAGTTTTAGAAAAGTTGATAAAGACATGATAGAAAGTGCTGAGAAAATAGGTCATTTTATTGAACAAGGTAATGACGTATATATAAGTCCAGCATTGGCACGTAGAATAAACATGCATTTAGGAGAACGTTTAGAATATAACAATGAGTTGTTACAACAAGCTTATTTTACAGAAGTCTCAGGGCCTGTTCCTAAAACAGTTGAAATGGCTACTAAAAACTACGAAGGAATAAAATCTAAAATAGATCCAAATATACCTAAAGATTATTTTATTCTTAAAAAAGTTTTAAAGCCTAGCAAACCTGAGATGATGGATGTTGAGAAAGAAGCTCGTTTTGTATCTTCAGCATTAGGTGGGAAAGCCAATAGAAATGAAATATATGGGTCTATTGCAGGTAGGCATATGGCTAAGATATTTGGAGAAGTAACAGGTAAATCAAATTATGAAGAGTACAGTAGAATTAATACAGTATTTCTTAATAAGTATTTAGGATTCACCAAACTTGAAAATGCACCTAAAGAAATAAGAAACATATTAGCTAACAATACATCTGTTATGTTGGATGATGTTTATCTTTTAGGTAGCAATGGTTTTTTAAGGAAAGTAATTAGTGATAGTAATTACACTATGGATCAATTAGGTCATTCGTTAGGTGCTATATCTACTATTAATAGTTTAAATAAACAATTTGTAGGTCTTGAAAATAATTTAATTAAAGCTAAGTCTAAAAAATCAATAAAAGATTTGACTAAAAGTATGTATAAAATGACTCAAGAGCTTAAAGATCCTAAACTTACTCAAGTAGATGTAGATGCTAAAATGAAAGGACATGAAGATTTAATAAGAGAATCTGTGCCTAGTAATGTTAACCCTGATCCTTTTATAAAATATTATCATACTATGGCTATGGGGCCATTTTTAAAAGGCACACCATATAAAGGTAGATATTCTAATTATGTACATGGATCTGCTAGGATACCAGAAGCTACCAGAAAAGAATGGTATCAAGATTTAGAAGCATTTACAAATAAAATACAAAAAGATTCTCAGTTGCGTAGTGACGAACAAGGAAAGGTTAACATAGAAAAAGATTTAAAAGAATTACCTACAGTTAAAGAAGATAAAATTATTAAAGAGTCTAAGGTAGAAATACCAAAGTCTGATAATTATGATATGTTAGCTATTAACGATAAGGATACAGAAGCTATAAAAACATTTAAAGAAAATGTTAGTAAACATCCTATAGCTAGAGAAAATTTTGAAGATTTTTTTACAGATTTTACTTCTACTTATGGAGACATGGTTCCTAAGAGTGGTAAAGATATGACTATAAAAGATGTATATGCTTTGAATCAATATTTTAAACGTGCTAATGATCCTTCAGACTTTGATTTTCATGTAAAGTATTTTTTATATGATCCTAAATACATAGATGAATTTTTAAAAGTCAAAGGCATTGCTAAGAAAGTACATGAGTACACGATTAAAAATCCTGAAACAGGTAAGCTAGTTACTGTAGCAAAAATTATGAGTCCTTATGGGGAGATAGCACAGTATAGTAAGAATGTAAAAGACAAAGGATTTGATATTGATACAACTAAACTAAAGCGTAAACACGCAGAGTTTTTTAAATCAATAGAAGCACTTAAAGATAAAGATAGAAGCATTGAACAATTAATAGATTTT
>Ga0181414_1000319_pt1 | contig 14807 bp, 19 predicted proteins | sample 37SPOviralmetaG_FD_130139 | JGI IMG/M metagenome (GOLD analysis project Ga0181414, IMG submission 130139) | Marine viral communities from the oligotrophic San Pedro Time Series (SPOT) site, San Pedro Channel, CA, USA - 37 SPOT_SRF_2012-11-28 | ecosystem: Environmental > Aquatic > Marine > Strait... | reverse complement strand
TCCAAATGATATGATCATGGCAGGGTACAGTAAACGAGAAATTAAAAAGATTATCGATGAGCATACTTGTAGCGGACTGGTCGCCAAGCATCGATTGAACGAGTGGAGTAGACTATGAGAGTTCTAGACAGAGGAAGTGTTACACTTATTGATCACATGGGAAGTGACCTAACTGTGTGTAATGCTGCAAGAGTTTCTTTTAACAGTGAAAGTGAATGGTGCGAAGATCAAGAAGCAGTTACTCGTCTCGCTGAAACGGGATCAAAGTTCCACAAAGAAGATGTGCAATGTTTGTGTCCGAAAGATAAAAAACTTATTAAATATCTTGCAAAGCACCAACACTGGACCCCCTTCGCACACCCGCAGATCACACTGAGGATCAAAGCACCTATTTCTATTCGTACACAATTCTTCAAGCACAAGCAAGGATTTGTAGAAAATGAAATCTCCAGAAGATATGTTTCATTTGAACCAGAGTTCTATGAACCGAAGTGGAGAGGGAAACCAACAAATGGTGCAAAACAAGGAAGTGAGGACTTTATTTTTGTTGACAACGACACTGAGATGGGTTATACTAATGCTCTTCGATTGTGCTTGTACAACTACAATGAGTTACTCCGCAACGGTGTAGCACCAGAACAAGCAAGATTCGTTCTCCCCCAAGGAATGTACACGGAGTGGTACTGGACGGGATCTCTTGCTGCGTATGCAAGATTCTATAAGCAAAGGATTGACGAACACGCACAATGGGAAATTAGAGAATATGCCGAGGCAATCGGAAGGATTATCTCACCTCTCTTCGACTTCTCATGGAAAGAATTGACTACATAAAGTATCCCCAAAGGAAATTTGTTATGAAAAAACTACCAACACTATATCAAGACTTTATCCATTTGTCCCGCTACTCACGCTGGTTACCAGAAGAGAATCGTCGAGAGACATGGGAAGAAACCGTAAGTAGATACTTTGACTTCTTCGAGGACCATCTATCCACGAAGCATGACTACAAAGTTTCTACTAAACAAAGAAAAGAATTAGAAGAAGCAGTTCTCAACCTAGAGATCATGCCATCCATGAGAGCATTGATGACCGCAGGAGAAGCACTGAAACGTGATAATGTTGCAGGATATAACTGTTCATACGTTGCCGTCAATAGACTTCGTGCTTTTGATGAAATTCTATACGTTCTCATGTGTGGAACCGGTGTCGGTTTTTCAGTAGAACGTGCAGAAGTTGATCAACTCCCCATGATCGCAGAAGAGTTCCATGAAACAGACACCACAATCGTCGTTGCTGACTCCAAGGTCGGTTGGTCTAAATCGTATAAAGAATTGGTATCTCTTCTTGTGAACGGTCAAATTCCTAAGTGGGATGTATCTAAAGTTCGTGCTGCCGGAGCAAGACTAAAGACCTTTGGTGGTCGTGCTTCTGGACCCGCACCACTACTCGATCTTTTCGACTTCACAGTAAATACTTTTAAGAAAGCAGCGGGACGGCGACTCACGACCATCGAATGTCATGATATTGTTTGCAAGATTGCAGAAATCGTCGTCGTTGGCGGAGTCCGCCGTTCTGCTCTTATCTCACTCTCGTCTCTCATGGATGATCGTATGCGTGATGCTAAGAGTGGTCAGTGGTGGATGACCGAAGCACAACGTGCGTTGGCAAACAACTCTGCTGTATACAATGGTGGTCCTACTGAGATTGGTACGTTCATGAAAGAGTGGATGTCTCTTTACGAATCAAAGAGTGGTGAACGTGGTATCTTTAATCGTTCAAGTGCAAAGAACCAATGCAAGAAAGTTGCAGAAGACCGAGGAGATGGACATGTCCATCGAGATCCAGATCATAGATTCGGAACCAACCCTTGCTCAGAAATCATTCTTCGAGATGCAGAGTTTTGTAATCTAACAGAAATTGTGGTTCGGGAAGATGATACCGTAGAATCTCTAAAGAGAAAGATTAGACTTGCAACCATTCTTGGTACATGGCAGTCTACACTCACAGACTTCCGCTATCTTTCTTCTGTATGGAAAAAGAACTGCGAAGAAGAAAGACTTCTTGGAGTATCGTTGACTGGTATCATGGACTGTGAAACTACCCGTTGTACTGATAAAATAGAATTTAGACTAAACGACATGCGCCGAGTAGGTGTAGAGACTAATCAAGAATTCGCCAAGAAGATTGGCATTCCACAGTCTGCTGCTACAACTTGTGTAAAACCTTCTGGTACTGTTTCACAACTTGTTGATGCCGCATCTGGTATTCATGCTCGACACAATAATCATTATATCCGCACAGTTCGTGCAGACAATAAGGATCCCCTTTGTTCCTTTATGAAGGATAAGGGATTCCCCCACGAAGCGGATGTAATGAAACCTGATAATGTAACTGTATTTTCATTCCCAACCAAGTCTCCTGCTGGGTGTGTCACTAGAAGTGACATGACTGCAATCGAGCAACTTGAGTTGTGGTTGATTTATCAGCGACATTGGTGCGAACACAAACCATCTGTCACCATCTCAGTTAAAGAACATGAGTGGATGGAAGTTGGTGCGTGGGTTTGGAAGCACCTTGATGAAATTTCTGGTATCTCGTTCCTTCCGTTTTCTGATCATGTCTATAAGCAGGCACCGTATCAGGACATCGATGAAGAGACATATATAAGAGAACTAGAAAAATTACCCCAGAGCGTAAACTGGGAAGAGTTAGCAAACTATGAGAAGGAAGACAATACTTCGGGATCCCAGACATACGCATGTAGTGGCGATTCGTGTGAAGTAGTAGATCTTACCTGACCCATCTTAAGGAGAATAAAGATGAATAAAATTAGTGCTATCCTATTACCATTTGTTTTCGGCGGAGTTGCCGTTGCAAGTGAACCAACACCAGAAGCGTATGAACTTATTTTCAACAACGTCCAAGAGGACGCTGCGACACATAGTTCGCTTCGTGGACCTAGACCAATGGCAATCACTGTCGATGGTCTACTCCAAACTGGTTGGTCATACAGCAATGGTGGCAACACCGATGCTGTTTACGGATTTGATGTATATCGTGCAAGACTAGGACTCAAGGGTCGTCTTGGCGAGGATGTATCATTCCGTCTTAATGGCGAGTGGACTCCCGGAAGTGACTTTGATCTTCTAGAGGCATTCGTTGATTACCGTGGTTTTGATTTCGCTGATGTTCGTGTTGGTCAGTTTGTCTCAAATTTCTATAGTGGATTTGTTGCAAACCCTGCCGACCTTACTACGCAGACCTATAGTATCACTGCTCAAACTTTTGGGCAAGGATATGGTCAGGGTATCGAACTTTCTCGTTCGTTCGGAGAGGTCGAATTCAGTGCGTTTTATAACAACGGTTTTGATAACCTAACTGGTGTTTCCAACGGCGACTATGCCGCAGGTTTCCACGCAGGTTTTGATGTATGTGAAGGATTCTCTCTCGGTGGTGGTTATGCCTACATCGAAGGTCCATCTCAATACATGACTTATACTCTTGATACTACTCTATCGCTCGATGAGTTTTCACTCAACGCAGCATGGATCTCGGATGATAGAATGGATGGTTGGGAAAACTACTCGCTAGTTACAACTGCTTCATTCGATCTAAGTGATCAATCACAGGTGTTTGGTCAGTATGAGTATGGAAACCTCGGAGGTTTCGCTGGTGGTAAACTCAATGTGGGAACCATCGGTCTTAATTATGATTTGACCAGCGGTGTCAAGTGGACCAACTCGGTTGGTTACGCTTTCGATGACATTGCTGCTGGTTTCGATACCGCTGACACTGGTTGGAATGCCGGTGCAGGTCAAGGTGAATATGTGGTGCGTAGTTTCATCACAATTAGTTTCTGAACATAAAGGAGAAATATTATGTCTACTAAGAAAATGTGTGTAAATCCGTGTCCCGTGACCGGTGATTGCGATAAAGATGTTGTTACCCGAACTCTGGGTAAGGTCGGCGTATGCCGCAGCATGTTGATTACTCTTGCCCTCCTCCCATTCTCATGGTCAGGTGTGGTCTGGGTTGCCGAGGCAGTTAAGTCCCTTTGGGATGCTGCAACCTCAGCAGTCGGTTCCTGATAACCAAAAATTAAATACGAAACGCAATCACCCCGGTCAAGGAAGACCGGGGTTTTTGCATAAATACTTACATGGCAATAGCAGGTATTGATTATTCATTGTGTGGACCTTGTATCTGTATCTTCGATGGAACAGTCAAGGAGACTTTTGGTATACACAGATGTTCTTTTTACTATCTTACAAATGTAAAGAAACATGCAAAAGTATATGAAGGTATAATTTACGGAGAGATGTTTGATGACTACAACCACGAGTGTCAAAGATATGAAACTATATCTGACTGGGCAGTTGACAAAGTTTTAGGTTGTGATCAGGTCGGACTCGAAGGGTATGCATATGGTGCATCCGGTCGCTCGATCTTCCAGATCGCAGAGAACTGTGGATTGTTAAAATATAAATTGTATCAGGCAGGAAAACCAATTTCGGTCCTGACCCCAACGACTGTGAAGAAACACGGCACAGGCAAGGGTAATGCGTCTAAGGACTTGATGGTGAAGTGCTTTGACAAAGAGACTGGCATGAATTTAAAACATACCATTACTCCTGATAGACAAAAAATCGGCAACCCCGTTTCCGACATTGCCGACTCTTATTATATTTGTTCTTTATTGCATAAAAATCTTAGAGAGATTTCGGACGAACTCGCCTGAACTCTCTCCAGACGAAGTATCCTGCGATGCTGCATAGACTCAACCATAACATTAAATTCGTTGGGTCAAATATCGATAATTCCAAAAAGGTTTCATAACCGAGTTTATCTCCTGCTCCCAGTGGGACATCTACTGGGGTCGCCGCTTCTTCAAGAGATGTGCGTGGTGTCTTAATAAAACTTTCATTTGCCTTACAACTTGCAAGCAAAGGTAACATAATTAAAAACTTTTTCATCTAGTCTTTCCTACTGCTGATCCAAAGTAAAATCCAACAATGGTAACGAGAATCTGTCTATTCTCTGTGGTGAAAAGATATCCATCAACAGGAACAAATGTAGTGTCCTCGTATGTACCAAACAATCCAAAGAAATCTAAGAAGTGTGGTTTGTTCTCTACCAATTCAACTACGGTAGGAACCGAGAAAAACGGAAGAATAAATGGTGCAATGATTGTTCCGAATAGAATACAAAGAACAATGAATCGACGGACCACTTTACCGGCATCGCTACCGACTCGCTGTATCGCTTGATTATGTGATTCGTTGTTTGCCTTGTTTGCTTGGAGTAATCTATTAAATCGCTCTTGTTCATTCTGTCTCTTTTCTGCAAGAGATTTAAATATAAATCCAGTGACACTGCCACCGACTAAAGATAGAAATTCTGTTGTTAATAATCCTTCGATCATGACTTGTTGTGTCTCAGTCTACCGTCGTTTTGTCTACGACGAAGAAAGACAACTTCTCCCGTTTCTTCGTTTCTAATAACAACTGGTTTAGATGGGTTTTTTAAAGAATACTTTTTAATTTCCAGTCCCAGTTCCGAATCCTCATCGATATACTTATTCCATCTAGCACCACGAATCTTTCCTGCTTTAAGAGTCTCAAACTCCTCAGCAGAAACGCTAAATGATCTACCCTCATAATTGTCTAGTTCTTTTTTCTTTTTCTTTTTGGGAAGTGGTTTGTCAATACCAGCAACCTTATCAAACGAACCGTTTGTATCAACTCCACCCTGTGCGATAGAAGCACCTCCAGCATTTGCTGGTGCTTCCTCTGTGAAGTATAATTCTAGTACCCCAGATCGTTCTTGTGTGTTTTGTTTAAATTCTTCAAACGATTTCATTATAGTCTCCTGAGTATCTGTATAACCTTTGTGTCCATTGGGACTCGTACATATGCTTCATCTTCCGGAAAATAATTTAGATAAACCAAAAATGTTTTAAGCAGTGGTTTAAATTTATCTTCCATACGATAGAAAAGCATCTTGGTCGCTGCTTCCATCTCAAAGACATTATAAAAGATGATGATATGATTTAATATTAATCGTTCTTTAAGTTCTCCGGTTGAGAAGTATCTACCAAACAGACGCTTGATATATTTGATTCGGTTTATATCCTCTTCAAATTCTTCTCTTCCTGAACAAGAAGGATTTTTATAATTTTCCATTGCATATTCTATGAATGCATCATCATCAAAATCATAATAAATATCGTCTATCACATCAGTGTTCTTCCCATTTTGCTGCTGCTCGTTGTTGGTGAACTCGCTTCCCAACTTCCTTTTCAAATGCTTTTTGCACTGATGTTTCTTGTGGTTCGCCTTTGGACCCAGCAGAAAAATGCTTTTGCATAATCTTGGTAATATCACCTTGAACTGTTGGTCCTTCAATCTTGGCAATTTCCGATGCAGCAGCATCGACATGTGTTGTCATTGATTCGGGAACGGTGGGTTCCCCAGCACCGATAACTTGACTAACTGCGTCAATAACTCCCTTGAGGTTATTGGTTGTGGAATTGTCAAATGGATTTGGATCTGTCATTTTTTATCTCCTGTACTAAAGTATTTATGTGCAATTTCATTCAATTCACCCGGAGTCATTTTTTTATAACGCCGTACAATTTCATCAGTTCCCTGTTCGGGAGGAGAATCAAAATCAATATTTTCCTCGGTGGCATCACGTTTTGCCATCTTGGTTGCGGTGCCGTACATCACCGACTTGTAATCTGAACCGTAGCGTTTCTTAAAATCTTTCGCCCGCTTCTTCATTCCTTTTACATATTTCTCTTTTTTATCCTTCTCACCCTTAGTGAGAGTTCTCTCTTCGAGTTCCTGCATGTAAACTTCGTTGGTGTGAACCACTACGTTGTTTTCTTTCATAAACTCGTTACCGAGGAGGGAAGGATACACATTTGAACTACGATCAGATAAAGAGAACTTTACATTTTCAAAAATCTTTCGACCAATCTGCATGTTCATCTCAACCACATATCGTTCTTCAAATTTACCACCACCCATGTTTATCTCTACAGTGTCAACCACTGGAAGTTTAAACTTGGTGCTGTCAAAAACAAACCGGACTGTTCCTTTGTTTTCTTTTATTTCTCTTGCATCAATAACGGAGTATGACGAGTTACCAGAGTCAACTCTAGTTTTAATTGTTCGTCCACCAATCTTAACATTCTCAACACGACCGACAGTGAATGCCTCCGCTGGTTTGGTGATGAGTAGCGATCTCTCTACAATCTCTCTGACAAGTTCGTCGCCATCGACAACTCCCTCTTCCTGATCCTCGTCGATATACTTTGTGTAATCTTGGGCACCAGATCCGGGAGATGCGTTCACTTCAATCGCATATAATTTTCCGTCTTTACTGATTGCATGATCCACACCAGCAAGAATAGCACCAGACGCTTTTGCAACTTTCTTTACAAATTTCTTTTCAGATTCAGAGAGCGAATATGGTTCGCTGTCTGCACCCAACGCCTTGTTGGTTCGGAAGTCTTTCTCTGCCTTGAGTCGTTTCATGGATGCGACGATCTTGCCATCCATTACGATGCTTCGCACATCGCCATCGATTTCAATCATTTCCTGTACAAGAATATCCTCGCCACTTTTACGCAAAGATTGTACGACTGACTTGAAGGATTCTTGTGAGTCAACCTTTGCAACACCAATTCCCTCTGCACCATGAAGTGACTTCACGATGACTGGGAACTTTCCTCCGACCTTCTTGTGCGCCCGATCAATCGATGACTCGTTTGTGATCAACGCGGTTCGTGGGGTGTTGATATTTTCTCTTTCAAACAAAACGTGGGTGGCATACTTGTTACCAACCAAGTCGAAAACTTGCTTTGAATTTATAACCAAAGTATCGCTACTGTCCAGACCCTCAACCAATGCTCGACCACCTGCGGTCTTCATGGAGGATCCCCGGACAAAGGCAATTGTTTCTTTGACATTAATTTTAATGTCTTCGCCCTTCTTGTCAATGTTTTCAATTGTTAAATTGTCGCCGTCCACATCTCCGATATACGCTGTGTCTGCACGGACAACTGTGGGTTTGTGACCCAAGTCTTCTACTGCATTGATAAGTTTAGATGTAGTGTCTCCTTTATCAGAAGCACTAACGATGAGGAATCTCTTGAGGTTATCCTTCTTTGGTTCCTCGGTTTCTTCGTTTAGACCCATTTCTTTCTTAAGGGTATCGAAGAGTTCTTTTGCAACTCTTTTACCAACACCCTTGGGAATTCCTTTCATAAAGGAATCGAAGTCGTCGTCAGTAACGGCGGCACGCATCTTCGATGCACTCATTCCACTGACATCGGTTGCGTCGGGATCACGCTCACCGGCACTAACGACTTGAAACTTTTTAAGTCCCATTTCATCGACATATGGAGCGATGGTCTTCTTGAACTCATCGACCCGATCACCACCGACAACTAAGGTGATGTCTGTGTAATTTTTCTTTACAAGACTTTCAATTGCTTTGAAAACAGTCTTTGCATTTTTGTCGTTGACAATACGGGCACGCGGGAAGAACTTCTTGAGAAACTTTACTTTATCTTTTGTTTGAAGTGGGTTCTTCTTTTTATCCTGCGTTCGACTAGGGAAAATAAAGGCATCCGCCCCTAGTTTCTTCGCAGTTGATAGGACAGCATCCACCAGTTTACCGTGACCGGTTGTTGGTGGTTGGAACCTACCGAATGTGAGGACAGCAGATTTCTCTTTCTGCCCCCGAAGTAGGGTACGTTCATGTAATGAACGATAGTTTATCATCAGTCCTTATTCCAAGGAAAGAATTTACGAACCCAATACCAGATCTTCTTGCCGCAGAGTGCGCCGACTCCGAACACGACGATACTGTAAAAAATAGTTCCTAATACGCTAGATGCTAATAGTTCCATAGATCACCTCCTTATTTGGTGGACTTTGCACGCAACTTTGGTGCTTTTGCTTTTTTTGCTTTTACAACGGGGACAACTGGTTCTGGTTTGGGTAGTGGTGTAAAACCACAACGTGTTTTAGAACTAAGTTCGTCTTTCCTTCTTAATTTTCTAGTATTAAATTTTCTTGCATTGAATAGTCTTCGCATGGTAAGATCTCCTTTTAAGTATTTATCCTTTTTCCCAGTTCTTGGCAGCGTTAAAGTTTGCCTGTGAGAAATTTAATCTATCAACGAGTTTAAATGCCCGATTTGATAGTCTATCGATTGCAACAAAACCTTCCGGGGCAGTCACATCGAATCCGCTGTCCGTCTTGAGGAAGAGTCCAATAGACTTAACCTGCTCAATCTTACGGACGAGTATCATCTTGACATCACGCAACGCTGCATGTACAGCGAACATCCGTAGTAACGCCTTGGAGTTGCTTCGGATATATGACATCATTTGTTTCTTTACTTGTAGTTTCTTTTCTTTACCTTTTTCAGACTTCATCTTGGCGATGTCTGTATCAAATTTCTTTTCGGTCCACTCCTTGAATCCTGCGTATGTGGCAGAGGGAGTTCCAAATGCTCCAGCACGAACGAGTGTGTTATAGAATGTCTTGATGTATAATTGCATCGTGGCATCAGCAAGAAAATCATCCATAACTTTCATTGTCTTTCGGTCCATCATGGCACGGATCTTCTGTAATTTCTTTTTAACTGCTTCTGTTTCTTTTGCAGTAAAAGTTGCAACTCCTGTTTCATCTTTGAGTGTTGCATCGTCGAACCATACTGCCGAGGTTTTCTTAAGATATGAAATATCAGGACCAAATGATGCCTTCATCGACTGGAGGTCGTTGCCGGTATATTTGGTATGGAAAATGATTCCCATCTTTGCTTTAACAATTGTATTTGCAAGATCGCTATCTGCGGGTACGGCGTATGTGATTGTGTTTGGAGTAAAGGTAATATAATCTACGCCATCGATCTTCTGGGAAGCGAGATCGTCACTGAACATCATATCACCCTGTAGCACATCTTTGATTCCTAGTTTTGATAAGTTTGCTAATGCAACTTTCAATTTATCAGCAAGACCGCCTGTGTGATTTTTAGCAATGTCTGCATTAGTATAGTTTATCTTTGGGGTAACATTGAAAACACTCTTAGACCCAACGAAGAACTTTCCGTTCTCGGGGTTGATGCCCGCAAAGACTGCGGGTGCGCCGTCCCACTTGACAGTGATGTTGTACTTTTTCGACCCACTACCTGCTAACATTTTTACAAGAGATTCTGCAAAGGTAATTGCTTCTCTTGCACCCTTGGATCCATTGTTGATCAACTCGTCTTCAAGGTGTTCAAGGTGGAGGTTCTTTTCTTCGGATAAGAATCTTTCAAAATCTAACATATCAATATCCTTCCATACCGGTTGGTGGTGCGGGTAAGTCTTTATATTTTATTTTTTTAGTCTCATCCGTCTTCATCGAAGCGTATAATTTATTTCCTAGTTCCACACCCGCTTCGTGGTCGCTAGGATAGTGTACACCGGCGTTTAGTCTTGACTGACCACATTCTTCCGCTAAATCTAAGAAACTGTTAGAGTGGTCTCTATAAAGTCCTGTGAGGTACAGTGCGATGAGTTTGGACTGCCCACTGTGTCCACTAGGATACGCTGGAGAGTCCGCTGTGCCGCTCTTGAGAGGAGATAGGGGAAGACCCATATCTTTCGCTACAATGCCCGGACGAGGACGATCAAAAATATACTTTTGCTTTAAAATCACGACTGTGGAATCGTTGATTATATTATCTAAAAGTTCTTTATCATATCGGAGATTGTTGTCTTTAAGATACTTTACAAATGGAGCAACGAGATCGAGATCCCATTTGTCTAGCATTTCTTTATTGTCTGTTCCTAGTTCAAGTCTATCTTGTAATTCCATGAGTTCCGCCCGCGTCTCGTCAGAGGAACTGGACGGGGGTGCAGAGATTAGACCCTGAGCGGAGTCCACGGGCAGAATCTCATGGGATTTTTGCATAATGCGATATTGCTGTGCAGTTGGTTCACCGTGGGAGGTGACTGCACTTTGTTCTTCTAATGAAATGTAAGTTTTAAAAGATTTCATACGTCACTCCAAAATACTCGTTCATCACCTGTACTATTTATTCTTTTTGCAAGTGACTTCATCGTTCTGTTCTTAAGAGCAAAGTCTGTACCCACTGAACGTGAGTTATGTACAATGATTCTCAAGTTACCATCCTTATGAACAATAGCATCGTCGTCGTCGAGATCGATGAATCCTATCTGTCCCTTTGCATATGTTCCACTCACATACTTTTCACCAGTCATAGCATACACCACCGCATCATGTAGAGCAAGATCGGCATCCCATGCCAACATCTTACCTTTCGCATCCACTAGAAATCTTAAAGAAAAAAACTTTGCCTTCTTTATATTTGCAACCAGTTCTCTTTCGGTGGGGTTTTCTAAACCACGAAAGTTTTCCCACTTCGCACCTTTGTATGGAAGAGCGGCGGATAATTTAGCAGATTTCTCTGTGATGTACTGGTTGAATGATTTCATGAAAGTGACTTTGCTAATTTATCTAAGTAAGGTCCGTTCTCCACATACAACCTGAACCTTGGTCGATACGCACTCTTCTGTCTGTCAACCGGGTCCGCATCATAGCGGAATCGGATCGAGAAAAGTTGCGTGCCATCTGCGTACAAACCTATCTTCGGATTCTGGTTCGTTTCCATCCTCCACTCCGCATTACCATTCTTGGCAGCGTTGCCCAAAAAGTCTGCGATTGCTTTAAAAGTTTTTCTATCAAATGAGACCGTTGATCGAATGACTTCGAGATCATCTTCTTTTCCTGTGTTTGCTTTCAACAGTCCTGCCATAATTTTATCTGCGTTTTTACCCTTCTGTATGTAGGAGGGTCCGAATGTTTTAACTATGCCAGTGAACAAGTCATTCACGGCGGAGAACATGACTGCTTTATCCTTCTCGATGATCGGGTCTTTTCTATCTGAGTATCTTCCGACTAGGGACTCGCTTGCTTTTTTTACATTTCTTAGTTTAGACATTCTAGTGATGTCCATCCCCACCGAGGAAAAACCATCCGCAAGGTTCTTGGCGGCATCCACACCAGCGAATTGTCCTGCCTGTTTTGTTCCAGCATACTTGACAGAGATTCCGACCTTCCTGATCTCTCTACCATTCACGAACACATCGACATCAGATTTAGTTGACATCTGACCCTCTGTTCCACCACACTTAATTACCACATCATCGGATTTACCATTTGTAATTACTTCGGTAGAAAGTTTGGTTAGAGTTCTACTTCCACTCACCGCTGCGATGGCATCTTTTACCATCTGTTGAACAACTTTATCTTTACGAAACTTAGAGTCACTTAGCGTGTTTAAAATTTCTTTGGGAAGTCCTGCACCATCAAACTCAACGACATCATTCACGCCATCTCCCTCATCCACATTCCACACGATCTTGCCTGCAAAGTAATTTTTCATTACACTTTCGACAGACTTTGCTGTTATTGTCTCTGGTGTTCCGTCATCAAATCTATCAGTAAACCTAGACACCATAGCGGCAGCGAGAACAAACTCATAAGCATGTCCTTTGTTGAATCCAGCGGATTCTAATATGCAAAGTTTTAGTTCTCTATATGATTTCATATCTTAGTGAAGTCGATATTGTTGTTAAAGGAAACCTCTGGAGTTGCGCCGAGGAACTCGATTAAGTTCTTGGCGGATTGTGTAACAAATTCTTTGATCTTTACAAGAGTCTTCTTAAGGAAGGCAAGGAACTTATTAACAATTCTTCCAAGGATACCTTCATCGAGTTTACCCTCGTTGAGTAGTTGACCAATTTCTTCATAACTCTCGGTGAGTTTATCTACAATAAGACCGATGGCAGACCAGTAACGATAACGCCCGGTCTTGACTCCACCAGACTTTTCACTGGTGGTCTTGAACCGGACGGAAACTTTCATCTTACTTGCAACTTTTCTTACATATGCCTCGTCGCCAACGGGAACCAATTTGATTGTATTGCCGTCGTCAGAGACTGAGAGGAAGTGAGAACATGAACCATCACTACCACCGAATTTAATATCACCAGTCATTGCCTCATATGCAAATTCATATGCAAAGTCTGGGTTCGATGCAAACATCTTTTTCATATCTGCCATCAGAACTTTGTGTGCTTCGTTCGCTGCTTTAACTACTTTATCTTTACCAAGTTTAATTTCATCCTTGAGATTACTCTGTGCGATACTTGAGGGAGATAAATCAAGCATTGCCTTTTCAATACGGGATGCCATGCCACCCATGTTTAGACCTAGACGGTCAACAGCACAATAGAAGGTAGCGATAGATTCGTTTTTACCACCACTCATCAACTGAGCAGCACCGCCAGTCTTCAATGACACTTTATGGTTTCCGATCTTAAAGTCTGTCTTGGGTGTCTTCGTGGATGCTGGAACCTTTCCGGGTAACCAGTATTGTGACCAGAGTTCAGTAACCTCTAATTGGTCTGCACCGAGAACCAAACCTTTTCCCTTTACTCCTGCTTTGCGGAGTTGCTTGGCGATTCGTTCCCCTGCTCCGTCTTCGATACCGAATTTCGATACGGGTTGCGGTTCTTTGTTGATTGCTGCGATAATAAATTCTTCCATCTCCTCACCACGAGATCTTGCCTCGTTTAGTTTATGGCAAAATTTTGCCTGTTCATATAGGTCGTTAAATTCTTTCATTTGGTAAGTCTCCCTTGACCCAATATGTAGGCATAAAAGAAAAGCACCACCCGTGAAGGTGGTGCTTTCCCTAGTTTGGGGGACTCTGGAATGTCGTAATTACCAGAACTTTTCGGGTGACTGTACGATTGACTTGTACCCTACTCAGACCATCCTGCACATCCCGCTAAGGATCATCCCGCAAGCATTTCTGCATCGCTAAAGACAGGTCGCTAAACCATTCAGGAGTTGCACTATTCCCAGTCAGAGAATCATTATGCGAGTCCCAGAAAGAGACGATCAATCTCTTTCTTATGTTCTATTAAATTGTCACTTCCGCTTCAACGCTTCGCGTCTCGCCTTCCGTAGTTGTCGGAACTTTTCGTTCCACGATTCTCGCTTCATGTTTTCGTACCATCGACGGTAGTCATTCTTTTCACGATAAGTCATTTGAGTCATGCCGTTCTCCTTTCTTGTTTCCCGAGTTAGTGAGATAGGCATTTGTCTGTAATGCCTTGAATGAGGTTGCCCTCATCCAAGGGTCCGTTGCTGCGTTCAGGCAGCGAGTGAGTAACTGTTGTCAGTTAATTTTTGCGACCGTGATTATTGAGTAGGTCACCTTCTCAGTCATCTCCAACAATTTGTCTTCACCGAATCGAATCCATTCGCCCCCGCCAAACACACTCTCCCGCCGTGTCATGTCTTCAATTGTCGTTTCGTTTCTTTTATTAAAAACGAGAGAGTGTGTTTGGTGGAGGCGGGGAGAATCGAACTCCCGTGTCCTTGTGAATCGCGTTGTCTTCCTCGATGACACAGTATGTATTATAGCAGGTCTTTAGTCTCTGTCAACCCCTTGGGACGCTTTCTCGTTTAATTTCTTAAGTCGATCCCAATATTCGATTTTACTCTGGTGTTCGTCGATTCTCTGCTTAATATAATTTTTCAATTCAGGACTACCCATGATCATACATTGTGTTGGGTCTGTCAAGAATACCCGCACTCTACCATCATACATTGTATGGTCTCTGACGGTATATCTGCTCACTTCAATTCTTTCTTTAACTTTGGTAGTGGTGCTTCATAATAAATGTCAAGTCCCAATGCCTTTGCAAGTGA
>Ga0181414_1000318_pt1 | contig 14815 bp, 20 predicted proteins | sample 37SPOviralmetaG_FD_130139 | JGI IMG/M metagenome (GOLD analysis project Ga0181414, IMG submission 130139) | Marine viral communities from the oligotrophic San Pedro Time Series (SPOT) site, San Pedro Channel, CA, USA - 37 SPOT_SRF_2012-11-28 | ecosystem: Environmental > Aquatic > Marine > Strait... | reverse complement strand
GTGGAAACGTAGGTTACATATACGGAACAGGTACTTTTCGAGGTAATGCAACAATGAATTCTGCTACTGAAAATACTTGGTGTGTCTATGTTTTTGGTGGAGGTACTAATAGCGCAACAGTAGATGATACTACATCGTCAGGATTAAGAATATTTCAAGCAAATATAGGGGGAGGATCTACTCTCGGATCCGAAGTAACAAAAGGGACTGCTAGTGCTGGTTATTCAGGTGCTTATAAAACTAGTCAAGGTGTTGCAATAACTTCAGATGGTGCTCCTGCTAGTACTACGTTATCAGGATATACATCTAGAACGGCTATGGGATGGACTATGAAAGGTATGGCTTTTATTAATTCTTTTGCTTCTACAGGATTTTCTTATGATGCAATAGTTCAGGATTTTCATAATAGGATGTTTAACCCATGATTTTAGATACTTGGAAACAAACTCATTTATATCAAACGTACACAATCGCTGATTCTGATGTAACTAATCATTTTACTAACCTAGATGAATTTAAAGAAATAGTAAGAAAATTATGCAATAATGAAAGTATTACATCTCAAGAACAAACTAAGTATGATAATTTAATTTCTTCTTTAACTGCAGATTCTGAAAGTACAAAGGTTATAGAACAGCCTGTTACATTATTAGACTAAAAAACCCGAAAATTATAAATAAATAGAATGAAAAATTTTAATCAAATAAGAGAAATTTCAGGAAGAAAACCAGAAGGACAACAAGTTCTTAATAAAAAACTGGGTAGGATTCAAGTACAAGTCTATAAAGAAAGAAATGGGTTCGTTGCTTATGTTGATGGGGATAGACTAGATTCTTATAAGAGTTCAAAAGAAGCAGAAAAAGCAGCGACAGAATTTGTCAAACAGTTTAAAGGTATGAAGTAATGGAAATAAGAGCTTTAAACGCAAAAGTAACAGCGAATGGTAGTAGTAATAAAACTAATGTAGATTTAGCTACTAGTGTTTATATTTGCGCGACTGCAGATGATTTAATAACTAATATCACAACTGGCGCAACATTACAGATGCATGAAAATCAAGCGATTGTAGTACAAAAAGCAGCAGGAGATGAACTTCATGCAGGAACTACAACAACACACTTTACAAAAATAGCATATCCAAGAGGATAAAATGAAATTAATATCTGAATTTAATGATCAAGAATTAAATTTCATCACCGAAGGAAAAGATGGTGAAAAGAAATATGTTATTGAAGGAATATTTGCACAAGCAAATAGTAAGAATAGAAACGGAAGGATATACCCACTTGAAGTAATGAATAGCGCGATTGGCAAATATAATCGTGAACAAGTTACTCCAGGACGTGCGGTAGGTGAACTGAATCACCCAGAAGGTCCAACTGTAAATCTAGATAAAGTTTCTCATAAGATCGATAGCCTTGTATTAGAAGGCAACGATGTTATGGGCAAAGCAACTATTTTGGCCACTCCTATGGGAGAAGTCGTTAAGGGTTTACTCGACGGTGGTGTCAAACTAGGTGTTTCGACTCGTGGTATGGGAAGTCTACAGCAAAATAATAACGCAATGGTCGTTAAAAACGATTTTATGCTTAATGCGATTGATATCGTACAAGATCCATCTGCACCTGGCGCATTTGTTAATGGAGTTATGGAAGGTGTTGAGTGGGTATGGCATAACGGAATTATTGAAGCGAAGGCAATTGAAAAAATTGAGACTGAAATTAAAAGCGCAACTCGTGCTAATCTCTATGAGACGCAGGTTCGTGAGTATAAAAATTTCCTCTCGTTACTCAAATCTAAATTTTAATAGGAGTCAATAATGACTGATGAAAATCAAATCGATCAGGACGTTGAACTTCATGATGAGAACGAAATCATGGAAAAAGCAGGTCACGATCCTAAAAATGCTGAGGCACAGTCAGTAGCATCTGTTGATAAAGCAGGTGATGCAACTGGTTCAGCACCTTTGCCAAATCCATCTGGATCAACAGCAAAGAATGCGACTACAAAAGATGCAATGCCCAAAACCAAAGCAGCACTTATGGCTGCAATGATGAATTACATGGGTAGCATGAATAAAGATATGCTCAAGAACACATACGATGGTATGATGAAAAAAGAAGGTATTGAGAATGATGAGGAGGCAATCGTTGAAAAACAAGATATTGATTACTCACCTGATTTCTCAGAAGATTTAAATGCAATCATGGAAAGTGAAGCAACACTTTCAGATGAGTTCAAATCAAAAACCGCAACAATTTTTGAGGCAGCGATTAAGTCTAAGTTGTCTGAAGAAATTGATCGTCTTGAGGAAAAATATAACGAAGAACTCGAGGTAGAAGTTGCTTCTACAAAAGAGGGTCTCGTAGAGAAAGTAGATAGTTACCTAAATTACGTTGTCGAACAATGGTTAGAAGATAATAAACTAGCCGTACAAAATGGATTAAGAACTGAGATTGCCGAAAACTTCATGAATAGTTTGAAAGATCTATTCACCGAGTCATATATCGAAGTCCCTGAGTCCAAAGTAGACCTAGTCGACGATCTTGCTGAGCAGGTTGAAGAACTTGAAACACAGTTAAACACAAGCACAGCAAATGCTATCGAAATGACTGAGAAGTTGGAAGTATTACAAAGAGAGGCAATCATTAATGAAGCATCTCGTGATCTCGCCGACACTCAAGTCGAAAAACTAAAATCTTTAGTAGCAGAAGTAGATTTCAATGACGAAGAGTCTTTCGTAAAGAAAGTAGCAACAGTCAAAGAGTCTTATTTCAATAAAACTACTAAAATCGCTGAGTCAGCAGACTTTGATACAACAGATGACGACGAAGAAAATACAGTCGAAGTTGGTGGATCAATGGCTCAGTATTTAACTGCCCTAAACCGAACATCGAAAAAATTATAGGAGACTAATCGATGCATAACGTAATATCTTACGACAAGCTCGTAGAAAAGTGGGCTCCAGTACTGAACGAAGAGTCTGCTGGAACCATTAAAGATAATCATAGAAAAACAGTAACTGCTCAAGTTTTGGAAAACCAAGAAATTGCTCTAAGAGAGCAAGGACTAATGGAAAATCCTACAAACTCAACAACTGCAGTTACTTCTGGTCAAACAGGTAACTGGAATCCAATATTAATCGCACTTGTCAGACGTGCAATGCCAAATCTAATGGCATACGACATTGCTGGTGTGCAACCGATGACTGGACCAACAGGTCTTATCTTCGCAATGAAGTCACGTTATAAGAAGACAAAAGGTGGTGCATTAGATGGTGGTGAAGCACTATTTGATGAAGCATTGGCAAACTTCTCTGGTGATTCAAACACTCAGTCTTTCAATACATCTGGTGGTACATCAGGTCTTGGAGATTCTGCTGGAGATAACTCTGACGGTGACAGTACAATCGATGACTCTGATACAGATCCAATCTCAGGAATAGATCTATATTCAACTGCAGAAGCAGAAGCATTAGGTGTATCTGGTGGACAAGGTTTCGCAGAGATGGGATTCACAATTGAAAAAGCAACAGTGACTGCTAAGTCACGTGCTCTCAAAGCAGAATACAGCTTAGAATTAGCACAGGATCTAAAAGCGATTCATGGTCTTGATGCTGAAACTGAGTTGGCAAATATTTTGTCAACAGAGATTCTTGCTGAAATCAATCGTGAGGTCGTCCGTACAGTCAACTCACAAGCAAAAATCGGTGCATTACAAACCAACACTGCAGTCAATGGTGTCTTTAATATCCAAACAGATGCTGATGGTCGTTGGTCAGTCGAAAAGTTCAAAGGACTTATCCTACAACTCGAGCGTGAAGCAAACGTAATTGCAAAAGAAACACGTAGAGGTAAAGGAAACCTTATGATCTGTTCATCAGATGTTGCATCAGCACTTGCAGCATCAGGTATGCTAGATTATACTCCTGCAATGGCAACAAACTTAAATGTTGATGACACAGGAAATACTTTTGCTGGTACACTTAATGGACGCATGAGAGTGTATATTGACCCATATGCAACTGGCGATTATATTAACGTCGGTTATAAGGGAACAAATGCATTTGATGCAGGTCTTTTCTACTGCCCATACGTACCACTAACAATGGTTCGTGCAGTCGGTGAAGACACATTCCAGCCAAAAATTGGTTTCAAAACCAGATATGGCATGGTCTCTAATCCTTTCGTCACAGCAACACCACAAAATGGTCTTGCCGCTGCAAGGAACAACCAGTACTATCGTATCTTCCGCGTGGATAATATCCTCGGAGCATAAGATACTTGGTATCATAAGAGAGGGTGGCTTTGCCACCCTTTTTTTGTGTATAAACTTGTATAAATAAGCGTATGGCAGATTTAACAACAAATTTTAATTATCTTCAACCGACCTCGTTCAAGATAACAATCGATAGGCAAAATTATCCTAATCTAGAATTTTTTTGTCAGAGTTTCATACACCCAGGAATGATTATGAATGCTGTTGAAGTTCCTTATCAGAGGATTACAGGAGTTCCTTTAATAGGAGATAAATTAACTTTTAATGAACTTCAAGCAAATATAATACTTGATGAAGATTTAAAAACGTATGATGAGATGTATTCTTGGATGCGAAGAAATTTAGATATTGAACAAGTGGCGCCGAGTCAAAGGACAAAACCACAACCACCATCGATGTCAGATATCACTCTCTCTATATTATCAAGTCATAATAATACTACAAAAACAATAAGATATCTAGATTGCATACCAGTATCTTTAACAGATATACAGTTTGAGTCAACTTCTGGTGGAGAAAGTTTTTTAGTTTTTGGTGCATCTTTTAGGTTTACTTATTTTGAGTTGCAAGGAGCGTCATACACTACAAATGTAGATGGATCCCCAAGCATAACAGTGAATAGGCAATCTATATAAATAAATTTATAATTGGAGTATATAATGATTGATTTGAAAAGCATCCACGATATGTGGGAAAAAGATTGTGTTATTAATGATATGAAACTTGATGAGTCCTCTCGCCAAACACCAATCCTTCACGCAAAATATCTACAACTATTATCGACTGTAAAACTTCAGTTGAAAAGAGCAGAGTTTTCTCAAAAGACTTTACTCAAGCAAAAGTGGTTATGGTATAATGGAAAGATGGATCCGATCGCGATAAATGAACTTGGATGGGATCCTGATCCTTTCGATGGGTTAAAGGTTCTAAAAGGTGATATGAATTTATATTATGATGCTGATCCAGAAATACAAAAGTCGGAAGAGAAAATACAATATTATAAAACAATAATTGAGACACTTACTGATATCATAAGTAATATTACTTGGCGTCATCAAACTATAAAGAATATGATTGAATGGAAAAAATTCTCGTCCGGAAACTAAATCATGCTAATTTACATGTACAATGTGATAGTGGCACTGCACAGGAACTGAGAGAGTTTTTCTCATTTTATGTTCCTGGATATCGTTTCATGCCTGCATATAAAAATCGTATGTGGGATGGAAAGATAAGATTATATGATGTGAATACAGGTGAACTTCCTGCAGGTTTATTTTATCATCTTCATAAATTTTCTAAGTCTCGTGGATATATAGTTGAATCAGAGAAAACCAACTATGGAATGCCACACGAAAATGCTACAATCGATATTCAGCAACTTGCCAATTATATTGACAGTCTCGGTCTTCCTTTTCGTCCTTATTCATATCAGTTATCTGGCATTGAAGAAGGACTAAAAAGAAAAAGAGCAATTCTCATATCTCCTACTGGTTCTGGCAAATCTCTTATCATTTATATCCTTATAAAATATTGGTTACACTTACTCACTAGCGGATTGAAATATCCAAAAGGTGGAAGAGTATTAGTGATTGTACCGACTACTGGATTAGTTGAGCAAATGCACGGAGATTTTAAGTCATATGGACAAGATGAACGTGGTATGCATCGAATCTATTCTGGTAAAGATAAAACATTTGATGCCTCTATTTGTATATCTACTTGGCAGTCAATATATAAATTACCAAAACTATGGTTTGAACAATTCGGTATGGTTATTGGTGATGAGTGTCATGGATTTAAATCGAAGTCATTGATGAACATTATGAATAAAGCAACAGAGGCAGGATATCGCTTCGGAACGACAGGAACACTTGATGGAACTCAAACACATGAACTGGTCTTACAAGGTCTCTTCGGACCAATACACACTGTTACCTCAACAAAACAATTACAAGATGACGATACGTTGGCACAGTTACATATCAAAAGAATTATTTTGGATTATGGCGAAAAGGAACGATTGGACTTTGGACAAAGGACGTACATGGACGAGATCGACTATATTGTCACAAACACCAGACGAAACAACTTCATACGAAACTTAGCAGTTGATCAAAAGGGAAATACACTTGTGCTTTATAATTATGTTGAAAAACATGGTAAACCACTTTTTGATTTGATAGATAATAAAGTAGGTAATAATAGAAAAGTATTTTTTGTGTCAGGACAAACAGATACTTCAGATAGAGAGGCAATCAGAGGTATAGTTGAAAAGCAAAAAAATGCTATCATTGTCGCTTCTCTCGGAACATTTTCTACTGGTATAAATATTAGGAACTTACATAATATTATATTTGCTTCACCAAGTAAATCACAAATCAGAGTTTTACAAAGTATAGGCAGAGGATTGAGAAAAAGTGATAATGGGAAACCAACTAATCTTTATGACATAACAGATAATTTAAGTTGGAAGTCTCGTAAAAATTTTGCTCTTATACATTCAGAAGAAAGATTAAAAATTTATGAGAAAGAAAAATTTAACCATAAAACCTATAAGGTCGATATAAAATGACAGATATAAAACAATTTAAACTGACTAATGATGACGAAATTATATGCCAAGTTTTACAATATGATGATCCTGATAATGCTGCGATGGTTGTTAGAGGAGCAATGAAAATTATTGCTGCAGAAGATTATTCTCGTGGAGTTAGATTTTATGCATTTAGACCATGGATGGGATTCACTGATGGACCAGAGGAATTACATACTTTAAATGCTGCGCATATCATAGGTGAGATGAATCCATCAGATTCGTTAGTAGATAATTACCTACAAACGATCGCAACTGTAAAAGAAAAATTTAAAAAGAAAGATATGCCTCTTGATGATATTGCTCACAAAGTTGAGAATATGGAAGAAGATGAATTCAATGAATTTTTGGATAAATATTTAAAAGATAGTAAAATAGATTTATTTAATCCAGATGATTTAAATTTGGATTCTGATATGGGTAGTAACATAATAAAATTTAAACCAAAAGGAACAATGCACTAGTGCCATATTTAAATCACAACTTACCACCATTCAGTGCTTATATAAGAAACGAATATCTTTATAACCATCAAGAAGGTCATGGAGAGTTTACGTTTGCAGATGTTCATACAGTAAACAGCATAGAAAGAAGAGCATTATTATTTGAGTGCCTTTTACCTAATGGTGTCAACTGGACAAGAAGACCAATACATGCTTTCGTATGGAAAAAAGATGCACCTATCTATCCACTCAACATACATCAATATTGGGATTGTTTCAGTCCATATGTCGATGTACAAAAAAGAAATAGGCTCGCGAACGCGAGAGCAGAGTTAGTCGACTGGCATGGTGAAAAGAGAAAAGGAACTTACATGTTCACCATAGATTGGGGATGGGAAAGTAAGGCAATATTAGACACAAACTATAGTGAAGATCCAGAGCATAAGTGTGCGCACATGTTTAGAATGGACGATGGTAATTTTTTTGCTTATCCTAATAATAGATGTATATGGTACGATGACTCTTTTATGGAGAAAAGAATAGAAGGTAATCCTGGATATCTTATCGATCAAAGTTTTTACACAGTCGAAAATACAAGAGAAGATACTATTACAGATGACTCTTATTTTACACAGTGGGAACAAGAAAAATCAGACCGATTTAATTTAGAAAATAAAAATGAAGATATTTTATGATCATATTTATGGTAATACAGCACTGTATGACATAGTATATGGACTCGCATTAGCAGAAGTTGAAGCAGGCGAAGAAGATCATGCATTAGAATTAGGTTGGACACCTATGGATGCATTTTTCTATAAAACTGATAAACAACTATGGATACAAGCAAGAACCACGAGGATAGATTTAAATAAATTTAGTATCAAGAGGAAACATAAAAGATATTTAAATCAAAATATCGATACTGAATACTTTTCTAATAAAAATCCTTGGAAAGATGAATGTAAATTAATATTTAAAAAATATTGTGAATACAGAGGATATGATGATTACAGTGATGATTTAGTTGATAAAGAATATGGTGATAAAGATTATTTCATTTATTGGCACGAAAATAAAATCGTTGCTTATACTCAATTGACAAGATATAATTACAGTATAGTTGCAGGAGAGTTTGCTTGGAACTATGAAACACCAAGTCTGGGACTAGGAACTTTCGCGCAAAATTTTGAGTGCCTAAAATATCGTGAACTAGATTTTAAATATTATTACTCCTCCTATGCATACGAAAAAGTGTGTGATTATAAATCTCATTACAATGGATTTGAGTGGTGGAATGGAAGAAAATGGAGTGATGATAAATATGTACTCAGAGATTTATTAAAAAAAGATACAGAAGTTAAAAGTTTAGAAGACTTGCATAATAGGCATAAAGATTATTATCAAAAAAGTTAGGGGCATATTCCCCTTTCCTGCGATGATATCTTATTATATCATAAAAATCAAGTTTAGGCAAGCGTTATTTCTTCTAATAAAATGAAAATATATCTATTTACTATTTTGTAAAAATTTAGTATAATATAAGTGATTGAAATGAAAGGATTCGTTATGGCTCGTACCAAAAGAAAAAGTATCCATTATGTTAATAATGCAGACTTTTCTCAAGCAGTCGTAGATTATGTTAGATCAGTGAATGAAGCAAAAGATAATGGTAAAAAAATCCCCAAAGTAACAAACTATATTGCGCAATGCTTTCTTAGGATTGCCGAAGGATTATCTCATAAGTCTAACTTTATCCGTTATACTTATAGAGAAGAGATGGTAATGGATGCAGTAGAGAACTGCCTTAAAGCAATAAGCAATTATAACATAGAAGCAGCAACAAGAACAGGCAAACCTAATGCCTTTTCATATTTCACTCAAATAACATGGTTCGCATTCTTAAGAAGGATAGCGAAAGAAAAGAAACAACAAGATGTTAAAATGAAATATCTAACATCTTCTGGTATAGAAAATTTTCTGATAAACGAAAACGGAGACGAAACAAGTAGACAGGTTGCTGAATTTTTTGTCGATACTCTTAAAACTCGTATTGACAGAGTGAAATCTATCGATAATAACTTAAAAGAATATGATAAAACAGAAAAAAAGAAAAAGAAAAAATCAGTAAATGTTGATTCAGATTTGAGTGAGTTTATGAAATGAAGATAGCGATATTGAACGATACACATTGTGGTATCAGAAACTCTTCAGATATTTTTTTAAATAATGCAGCAAAATTTTATGATGAAATATTTTTTCCCGAGTGCGAAAAACAAAATATAAAACATATCATACATCTTGGTGACTACTATGATCATAGAAAGTTTGTAAACTTTAAGGCACTCAATCATAATCGTAAACATTTTCTAAATGAGTTGAGATCTCGTGGAATGACTATGGATATTATTCCAGGAAACCATGACACTTTTTATAAAAATACAAACGATCTTAACTCACTCAAAGAGTGCCTTGGGCATTATATGAATGAGATTCATATTATAATGGAACCAAAGGTTATGCAGTACGATTCTCTTAGCATGGCACTATTACCATGGATATGTCCAGAAAACTATGATCAATCTATGGCTTTCGTTCGTGATTGTAAAGCAGATTGGTTAGGTAGTCATTTAGAACTTGGTGGGTTTGAGATGCAGAGAGGCATTGAGTCTCATGATGGTATGGATCATAAATTGTTCAATAAGTTTGAACTAGTTTTATCTGGTCATTATCACACTTCATCTCGCAAAGATAATATTTGGTATCTTGGTAGTCAGTTGGAATTTTTTTGGTCAGACGCGCATGATCCAAAATATTTTCATATAATGGATACTGAAACTCGTAAGATAGAAAAAATAAAAAATAATTTCACATTGTTCAAAAAAATACTTTACAATGACGATAAAATAGAGTATAATAGTTATGATGTATCAGATCTTGATAATAAATTTGTGAAAGTTGTTGTTGTGAATAAAAGTGACACGTTTGTGTTTGACAGATTTATTGATCGTATTCAGAATCAAGATATCTACGAACTTAAAATTGCTGAAAACTTTCAGGAGTTTATAGGTGAAAATGTAGATGACGATGGTTTGAATATAGAAGATACATCTCAACTCGTCGATGACTACATCGAAAGTGTTGATACTGATTTAGATAAAGATCGCATAAAGGTGAATATGCGTGAATTGATGACGGAAGCACAAGCTCTAGAAATAGCATGATAATATTTAAATCGGTAAGGTATAAGAATTTCTTATCAACAGGAAATTCTTTTACAGAAATCAATCTCGATCAGACAAAGTCTACTTTGGTTGTTGGTCAAAATGGTGCTGGTAAATCCACTATGTTGGATGCTATCTCATTCGCTCTGTTTAGCAAACCGCATCGTAATATCAACAAAGCACAACTGGTTAATTCTATTAATCAGAAGGCATGTGTCGTTGAGGTTGAATTTAGCGTAGGAAGTTCTGACTTTAAAATTGTACGTGGCATCAGACCAGGAATCTTTGAGATCTGGAAGAATGGTACTATGATCAACCAGTCTTCTCATGCTAAAGAATATCAGAAGATCCTCGAACAAAATATCCTCAAATTAAATCATAAGTCCTTTCACCAAGTGATTGTATTGGGTTCCTCCTCATTTATCCCATTCATGCAACTAGCGGCAGGACACAGGCGAGAGGTTATCGAGGATCTTCTTGATATCAATGTATTTTCTAAAATGAATCAAATACTTCGTGACAAACAAAGTGTACTTAAAGACCAACTCAAAGATTTATCCTATAAAATTGATATTACAAAAAATAAATTAGAAACACAAGAAAAATATATTACAGACATACAAAAACTTACAAGAGAAAATAGGAAAGAATATGAATCTCGGATACATGAATCGCAGGATAGTATCAGTGAATTACAGAAACAAAATAGTGAGCTTAGCGTGGGTCTCGAAGAAAGTATTAGAGAGACCGAAAAAGGGCTATCGACTTTACACGATAAACGGCAAGAACTATTGCTCAGAAGTCAAGATAGGCAAACAAATATCACCAACCTCACCAAAAGGATCAAGTTTTTCGACGAGAATGAATCGTGTCCCATATGCGACCAGACCCTTTCAGACAGCCATAAATCTCATGTACTGGAAACGATCGAAGGAGAGAGAGGGACTCACAAGAGTTCGCTCAAGCAGATCGGATCGGAAGGCACGATCGTGGAAAAGGAGATTAAACAGACAGGACGCTTACTTGAATCGTTACGATCTAAGGTATCTGAACTCAGTCAGAACAACGTCAAGATTACTGGACTCACGAAACAAATTAAAGAGTACCAGTCATATCTCGAGAAAGATGTAAGTGCAGATTTAGATGAAGCAAAGTCTGATTTAAAATCTCTGAACGATAATTGTAATTCTTTATTAGAAAATAAATTTTCTCTCTCTGAAAATATATCCTATAATACAGTCATGACTGAGATGTTGAAAGATACAGGTATCAAAACTAAAATTATTAAACAATACCTTCCAGTTATTAACAAATTTGTAAATCAATATTTGCAAACTCTAGATTTCTTTGTACACTTTAATTTAGATGAGTCGTTTCAAGAAACAATACGATCAAGACATCGCGATGCATTTACATACGATTCATTCAGTGAAGGTGAAAAACAAAGAATAGACTTAGCACTCTTGTTTACTTGGAGACATATTGCTAAGATGAAAAACTCAGTAGCAACTAATCTACTGGTTCTTGATGAAACATTTGACTCATCTCTTGACCACGAAGGTGTAGATAATTTATTTAAAATACTAGATACATTATCAGATGATACAAATATTTTTGTCATATCCCATAAAGGCGAGATCCTTGATGGTAAGTTCAATTCTAAAATTGAATTTAAAAAAGAAAAAAACTTTAGTAGGATGATAAAATAATTCTTTACAAAATACATAAAGTAGTATATAATATTAATAATATAATAATCAGGAATGGAGTAATATATTATGGAACTAAGTGAAAATACTCTATCAGTATTGAAAAACTTTTCTGGCATTAATCAGAATATTCTTATCAATTCTGGTAGCACTATCAAAACTATTTCAGAGGCACGTAATGTTCTCGCGACTGCTCATGTCACTGAAGAGTTTGACCAGAGTTTTGGTATATATGATCTGAATGAATTTATTGGTGTACTTGGTTTAGTTGATACACCTCGACTTAAATTTCAATCAGAAAGTGTGGTAGTGGGTGACTCGACAGGAAGATCGGAAGTTAAATATTTCTTTTCTGCCGAGGAAACTTTAACTACACCATCGAAGGATATCAATATGCCTGAGGCAGAAGTTTCTTTTGTCTTGACAAATGATACTCTCAATAAATTAAAACGTGCAGCATCTACTCTTGGTCATGATGAATTATCAATCACAGGAAAAGATGGTGTCCTAAATTTATCTGTTATGGATAATCAAAATGCTACATCAAACGCATTTTCTATTGATATAGATGGTGAGATTAAGACTGATTCTACTTTTAATTTCATACTAAGTATCAGTAATCTTAAAATTTTACCAGGAGATTATGAAGTTGATATTTCGTCAAAACTCATAACACAATTTAAAAACAAAGACGTTAATGTAACTTATTGGATTGCATTAGAAAAAATATCTAGATTTGGAGTATAATAGAATGTCTGAACAACTTGAAGAATTAAAAGATCTTTCAAATAAATCTGCTCGTAGCACTATCGCAGTGATTGATGCTATGACTCAACGTGGTGCTTTTAAAGGTGAAGAGTTATCTACTATCGGAACTCTACGCGATCAATGCATACAAGTTGTAAGTATATGCGAACAACTGCAGCAAGAAGAAGCAATGGAGTCTGATGAAGAATAGTCTTTACAATCTCTCTTTTATGTGATATAATTATTTTTTGTTATGGAGATTATAAATGTCTAACGACTTCTTATGGGTCGAGAAATATCGACCTAAAAAAATTGCTGATACGATTCTTCCTCAGAACCTAAAGCAAATATTTGAGAAAATAGCAGATGGTGGAGAGTTACCAAATATGCTATTTTCTGGCACTGCTGGTTTAGGTAAAACCACTGTCGCTCGTGCTTTATGTAATCAATTAGAATTAGATTACATTTTAATTAATGGATCTGAAGAAGGTAATATAGATACTCTACGAACGAAGATTAAACAGTTTGCTTCGTCAGTTTCTTTACAGGGAGGATACAAAGTTGTCATACTCGACGAAGCAGATTATCTTAATCCACAATCTACACAACCCGCTTTGCGAGGGTTCATTGAGGAGTTTGCTAACAACTCTCGTTTTCTTTTAACTTGTAATTTCAAGAATAGAATAATTGAACCATTACACTCTCGATGTGGAGTTTATGAGTTTAATACTTCAAAGAAAAATATGGTCGAGTTATGCGAACAATTTCTTTCTAGAGCAGAATATATACTCAAGGAAGAAAAAATAGAGTACGACAAAAAAGCAGTTGTCGAACTTATAATGAAACATGCACCTGATTGGAGAAGGATTTTAAATGAACTTCAGCGACAAAGCATGGTGGGTTTTGTGGGTAGTAACTCTAGCAATAATACTGCAACCGTTGACTCACTTTTCGATCACCTAAAAAACAAAGACTTTAAAAAGATGCGTCAGTGGGTTGTAAACAATATCGATACTGACGCATCTGCAATCTTTCGTGGTGTGTATGATCGTATGTACGATAAACTCAAACCACAATCAATCCCTCAACTTGTTTTAATTTTAGCAGACTATCAGTATAAAAATGCATTTGTTGCTGACCACGAACTGAATGTTGTTGCTTGTATGACAGAAATTATGGCAAATGTTGAGTTTGCATAGTGCCTGGCGTATATGGGCAAAAACTATTGGAAGTAAAATAGGAGAAGATCGTGAAAGTGATATTGCCGCTGTGTTACGTTCCATTTGGGTATTCACTCACTTGGTTGCTTGTTTTTTTATTATTGCACATAATGGCATCAAGTTAGGATGGTTCTAAATGAATCCGTTTGAATATCTCAATGCTATTAACCACACGAAACAGAATGTTATGGTTGACGATTTGGCAGAAAAGTCGTACAACTCTTTTATGGTCAATCGTGGTCTATCTTATTTTGCTGATACTGTATTGATGGCAAATGAGATGAATCGATATCACCACATTGATAATCGTTTACAATTTGACTTTTTTATAAATATTGTTAGAAAGAAAAAACGATTCTCAAAATGGAATAAACCTGAGATCGTAAGTGACGTGGAAGTAGTCAAGCAATATTATGGGTATAGTAATGAAAAATCCCGCCAAGTCTTGTCCCTTCTCACATCCGAACAGATTGATGAATTAAAGAAGAAGGTTTACAAAGGTGGAAGAAAATAATTTAATAGAGTGGACACCAACTTCAATGCTAGAAGTCACTCTCAACGAACCAGATGATTTTTTAAAGGTTCGTGAGACACTCAC
>Ga0181414_1000317_pt1 | contig 14819 bp, 15 predicted proteins | sample 37SPOviralmetaG_FD_130139 | JGI IMG/M metagenome (GOLD analysis project Ga0181414, IMG submission 130139) | Marine viral communities from the oligotrophic San Pedro Time Series (SPOT) site, San Pedro Channel, CA, USA - 37 SPOT_SRF_2012-11-28 | ecosystem: Environmental > Aquatic > Marine > Strait... | reverse complement strand
TTTATAATTTCACATTTAGAAAATTTAACTGTAAATAAAGTAAAATATTATGGCTAGAAACAGAGTAATTTATAATTCAGAAGCGTTGATCGTGAGTGAAGCTGCTACCTCAACAGGTAAGACAAAGCACGAACAACTTCAACGAGTTCAATCAGCAAACTATTCATTCAACATCACACGTCAAGATGTGAATCAATTTGGACAGTTGGGGCGTCTGGACTCTTTAATCTTGGAAGCTCCAAGTGTGTCGGTAGACTTTTCCTATCTTTTAGGAGACGGCTTTAATGAGCAAGCGCTCGGATTCGGAGAATCTAATACTTTTGCAGTTGGCTTTGCCTCTGGCCATATGTCGCAACAATCTGGAGTAAATCTTTATATTGTTACAGCAGCAGATGGAACAGACGCAATTCAAGCAGGCGAAGCTGCTCAATCAGTTCTTGGTGTAGGTAACGCATATGTTACAGATTATTCTTTAGATGCGTCTGTAGGAGCTATCCCATCAGTTTCAGTTTCTATGGAAGCTTTAAATATTAACGCTGATAGTAACCTTTCTGGTGAAATGGCAGTTGAAATCAGTGGAGTAAGTAGTCCAGCGATTGATCAATCAGCTGGAACAAAATTAGCTTTTTCAGATGTTCATTTATGCCCCACAACAACAGGTGTTGGTGATTTAACAGCCTTACGCCCTGGCGACATTACTTTAGATTTAGGATTTGCAACTAGCAGTGCTGGACCTTTGGTTAGCATTGCTTCAGATGCTAATGGAGCCCACGTTCAAAGTGCATCTCTTTCTTTCTCAATGAGTAGAACTCCAATTGAAAGAATCGGAACTAAATTCGCATACGCAAGACCAGTTGATTTCCCAGTTACAGCCTCTCTAAGTGTTTCTGCTATTGTTAATGAATTAACAGCAGATAATTTAGTTGATATAATCGGTAACGAAGAAGGTAAAACTATTCAACTTACATTTGCTAACCCAGGTGGTACAGCTCAAAGTAGCTTTAAATTAACTAATGCCAAACTTGACTCAGAGTCAATTAGCTCTAGTATTGGTTCAAACAAAACAGTTGATTTAACATTCTCTACATCAATCGGTGGTCCAGGAGATGCAGTTAATAACGTATTGTTCTCTGGTGTTAATGCAGTAGTGCCATTCGCATAAGACTTTAGGGTGGAGCGAATAGCTAAGAAGCCCTTCACTTTTAAAACGAAAAGCCACTCAAAAGAGTGGCTTTTTTTTGCGCACATAATCAATGCTTTGCAAGCGAAATTATTTTATTCGTTTACGTTAGCTCCAGTAGGATTAATCACAGATTCTATTCCACCAACTTGTCTTGGGGTGGCTCTGTAGCTTCCATAACCTTGAGCTAATCTTAACATTTTGTCATAAGAGTCGTTAGCAAACCCTTTGTATACTTTTGAGACTTCATTTTTGTTTACAAATGTAATACTATTATCTCCGTCTTTTACGCTTAAGATATTACCATTAGAATCGTCAGCAATGCCTCTTAGAGTGTTTCTAGCTTGTTTTGTATAGTAATGGTATAGGTACATCTCCTTATAGATGTCAGCCTCTTCTAGGCCCATATTAGCGAATGTCCCATTTTCACCAGAGAAACTGGTGTAGAGATAAGTGTTTAACAAACCTACGTTTTCATTCAACCAACCAGATATAGAGTCAAAAGTGACTCCAGTAGAATCTAATTCTCGATCATATATTCCAGTTGCTAAACCACTTATGTTGATGCTCATGATTGTCTTTGATATTCTTGCTTAATTAATGTGATAAGCCTATCTCTATCAAAGCCAGGATTAAAACCTAAGCGAGCCGCTGTAGATTGAAGGTCTGATAATGTTTTAGATTTAAGCTTACTCTCTAATTCTTTTACACTTTCAGACTCCTCAAATGCTTTTGCCCTAGCACCTTTTTCTGCTTTTTTTGTTGCATCAGTTTGAAAAGCCCCATTAGAAGTAGCCCAAGATGTAAATACCTTTAATAACTCCTTCTTTTGTTCTTCTTCATTTGCAAAAATTCTTGCACCATTTCTTTCGGCAATTTGAGACATCTTTTCAGCAGACATTGTTTCTAACCTACGTCTAAATAATCTAATGTCCGCCGTTTTGAAAGGGCTTAATAAATCAGTTCCAAAGATTTTTTCTTGCTCTTCTACTAGATCAAGTTCATCTCGTTCTTTGCCATCAGCATATTCTAGTTCGTCTAAATTTGGCGTTTGCGAATCATCTTTTCCATTTGATTCTTCCATTTCTTCTAGTTCTTTTTCTCTGTTTTTTTCTATTTTTTCGGCCATTTTAGCTATAGCTTCTGGCGATGGAGGTGTGTTAGCATCTGGTGCTTTTGTTACCTCTTCGTTTATTTCTTTTGAGTCTTCCATAGTATATTATAAATTAATTTACACTTTTTCAAAAAAAAGGCCACTCCGAAGAGTGACCTTTTAAATTAGTAACGATTCTCGATTAAACGATACAACCTACTAGAGCACGATCATCAAGAACGATACGGCCTTCTTCGAGTGAACCGAAGTAACCGATCTTGTTCTGACGGATGCTATATTGGTCGTCAGCGATTAAGTTGAACTCACCACCGTTTTCAGCGTCAACTGCAACTGGGCGAATCAATGATTCACGTGTGCGGTCGATACCAACTACGATTTCGTCAACATGTCCGTTGAATGTTTGTGATTGAGTTGAACCACCACCAGCATGAGTGCCGAATACTTGGTTAAACTTACCACCAATACCCATTTCGTTAAGCTCGATAACATTGATACCGTAGAATTCTGGAGCACCAGCAGCGGTGAATGCTTGCTCTGCAATTACATCTGCAGTGCGAAGACCATTGTTAGCTGTAACCGCAGTACCATCACCTTCTTTAGTGTTGATTGGATTGTATGCAATAGCACGTAACTCTTCAACGATTTCTGGGGAAACGATGATATCTGTGATACCTTTTCCTTGACGAGCGTCTGGAGTACCACCAACGAAGGAAGTAACGATTCTCTTAGAACGAGTCATCATTGCATTCAAGTCAGCAAGTACGAAACGATTCGCAGCTTGAGCGTCAATAACGTGATCTTTAGATGATGTAGTTGCGTCAGCAAGAGCTTTAAGAACGACATTAGCTGAGATTGTGTTTTGTTTCAAAAGAATTTCTTGCGCAACACGAGTCATAGTTTTTGCAACAACATCCATGCGAGATTTAGCTGCGTAGCGTCTGTCGAAGCTAACTGCTGAATCAAGAGAATATGTAGCAATCTTCAACTCTGAAGATGTTGGAAGAACTTCTGATGTAACTAAACCACCTGCACGGCTTTGGCTATAAACTTGAACGTAGTCTTCATCAGAAACGTCGTGGTAAAGATCCAAAGGAATAGATGGATTATCATCAGCATTGTATTGAAGAGTTGTGAAAAGGTTAGACAACGCAGGAGCATTGTTGATAACCTCTGCCAAAACTGGTCCAATAAACTCAGCTAAAGCTGTTTGTGCTTCGTACGCAACATCGCGGTTACGTGAAGCCATAGCTTTAATAAGTTCGACTTGCTCGGGAGTGTTTTTTAAAGTAATTTTCATATTAAATAGTTTTCCCCTTTATTAGATTTTAAGAATTAAGAATTCACCAGAGAACTGATCTGCGGTTGATGCACCGATTCCAGAACCTCCATTACGTGAACCTGTACCAATAATAACTCCGAAGTCACCAGATGTTGGATCACTAAGGGCTTTGTCGCCACCAGTAATTGTTCCAGCAGTTGCGAAGTCAATTTGAACGGTACCACCAAGGCTGTAGCTTGCTACAGGGCCGTTGAATGCGTTAGAGGAAAATGTGAAGATACCCTTAGTAGCAACAGGGACAGTTTGTCCAGGAAGAACAGCTTGTAGCTCTTCTTTCTTTGTTGGGTTGTAAAGAAGTTTTTCACCATTTTCGTCAGCTTTAGCAGTCTGATTTAAAGTGATTCCTAATGGAATATCACCCGAAACTGCAGGAGTGATTGTAAGCGGATTTGACGGATACATTTCTGAAGCCGCAAAAGGGTAATCTGTCTTACCAAGATAACTATTACTTGTATAAGTAATAACATCTTGATCGAAGTTACCGTCGCTTACTTTCACGAAAACACCGTTTGAACCACTACCGTCATCGGTAGTATTGGCCAAAACAGCATCACTATTTAGAGCGAAAATGTTGATAACATCATTTTCGTCATATTGTCTGAATGGAAGTAATCTTAATGACATAATTTTTTATAAATTAAAATGTTTTGTTTAGTTTGTTTATTTTAGGATATTTTCACGGCTAAAAGCAGCTGCAAATTTTTCCTTCAAAGTTGTGGCTGAAGCTTGTGCTTCGTTATTGTTTGGAATTTCAGTTGTAGTCTGCTCTGCATTTGCAAGTGCTTCCTCAACATCGGTTTCTTCTGACTCTTCTGAAGCTACAGCTTTTTCTGTTCCGCTAAGACGTTTTTCAACTTCTTCGTTAACACGAGCTTGAACTTCTTCTTCTATCTTAGCTTTAGCTTCTTTATTCTTAGATGCCCAGAAAATAGAAAGTTCATCCTTGAAAGATGCAAATGCTTCTTCAGAAGATTCAAGTCCTTTAATCTTTTCGGCAATGAAAGAAGAATCGCTTTCTTCCAAGTCGTAGATAGAGTCAATTTCTTCCATTCTTGAATTGAAAACAGCAACTGCTTCTTCAGCAGCTTTACTAGTTTCGAATTCTTGAATGCGTTCTTGAGCAGATTTAAGCTCTTCTTTGATTGACTCTACAGAAGCTTTGAGGTCTTCATTCGCTTTTGCGATTTCTGCCTTCTCATTTTCTGCGGCCTCAAGAGAAGCTTTATACTCTTCATCTCTGGTTTTAATGGCATCAGCAAATGTTGATGTCATGCCTGCAATAGCTTCTTGAGAAAATTTCTTCTCTTGAAGATCGCTCTTGAGTTCTGTTAATAGGTTTTCTATATCCATAATATTGTTATTGTTTACAGTATTTTTTAAATTTTGTGAAATTTTAGCCGCCATTTTTTCAAGGTCTAAGGCTTCTGTCTTTTCTTTGTTTTCAAAAAGAGCTTTTGTCTCTTCTTTTTTATTTTGCAATTCGATCGTTTCTTCTGAAATTACACCCTTAACATTTGCGGCTGGTTTCATAGTAAAACCAATACCCAAAGGGTACACTTCTCCAACAATTAAGCGGTATACAGGCTTACCCTCTTCAGTAACACCCTTACCTCCGAAGCTTCTTAACATGCCTTTCATTTCTTGAATTTTGTTTGGGTCAGAAATGATTTCAGCATCTTTTAAATTCTTGCTACCCACTGCAATTTTATATTCACTAAATCCAACTTCCCAACTTGCAGAAATTGTATTATGTAATTTATTTTTTGGATCAGTGCTTCTTTTTAATGTATTAAAAAATTCTTTATCGACTGTTTTGTACACAACTGCACCTAATGCTATATTGAAAGGATTCTTTTCATTTTCATCTACATTTACAATAATAGTGCTATCGCTGTAATCACTAAATCCAGCATTTACGATGTGTCCAACTACTTTTTTCTTATCGTGTTCAATGTTTGTTGGTTTGTGAATAAATTGCTGAACAGAATCGATAGCTGTTTTAGTGCTAATGCCATCTCCGTTTTTATTAAACTCATTTACGACTGCAGCATTAAATGCCACACCCATTAAATCAATATTTTTGTCTAAGTCTACCTCTGTAGGTATTAAAGATTTTAAGTTATTTATGTTTGCAGATGAAATATTAAACCCACCAACTTCATCGCAAGCTTTTACTTCAAAATCAAACTTAGCTGTATATTTGTAGTTAGACATTAACCCTTGTGTTTTTCAGAAACTTTTACGTCTTTAGGATTGTCAACTTTTTTTATTTCGCCCTCTGGACCAACTTCTTTTTCTTTTTGATCGTCCTTAGAAAGTAATTTAGAATAAGCAGCCTCAGCTTCTTCTGAAAGCTTGCCTTCCTTTTTCATTTTTTCTAAAATAGCTTTTTGAAGTGCAGGAGGTAACTTCTTTTGTTTTTCGGTTAAACCACCTTCGCCAACTTCGTTAATAGCTGATCGCATTTTGTCGTATTGCATTCCACATGCTTTCATTGTTTGATTTTTATCCATGTCAGAAGTGTCTACTAATTCTTTATCTTCTGTAGAACATACAGACATAAAAGATTTGTACATAGCTTCTTCTTTTTCATCATACTTTTTTGCAATGGAGATTTCTATTTCTCCGTTAGAGCGATCAATATTCGCGACGAGTGGGTTTTTAATTTGTTTCATTTGAGTGATATAAAATTGCTGATGGGTATATTTCTAATTGATGAGCTTGTGAAATATCAAAAATGGCATCTAAAGTACCTATTTGACTAATTTGCTCAAAATCATTTACACAAGAAATAACTTTTTCTTTCCAACTTTCTTTATTACAGCCACAAACAACTGATTCGCATAATTTTGCAACCATTTCTTCTTGTTGTTTTGAGAACTTTTTCTTACCCAATTTTAGCTTAGTTCTTAATTGCGATCTTGCTAAAGAATTTAACTCTTCAACATCATAGATTGTTTGTTGAATTTCTTGCACAGAAAAGTTACCCTCAGTTGTGCCCAAAGGTCTTCCTGGCTCTCCAGGCGTTTTAGTTTCTGGAGTCTCTGTGTCTTCAATCATTGGAACTCCACCAACAACTGGATTGAAATAACCCTTCTTTCTTTGCTCAACGAACAATTCTTGAGCTGAGTTTAATTCTTCAGCTTCTGGGAATCTTCCTGTTTTAATGATAGTCATGCCTTGTTCAGCAGTGAGTATTCCTAACTCCATTAATCGAGTTGCTACTCTCATTAACTGAACCTCATCTCTTAAATCAATATCTTTAAACTGAACAGTTGGATAGGATCTAAAACCTAAATCTTTTGCAATTCTTTTAATTTCTGGCTGTAGAAAATCATTAATAAAAGCTTCTCTTGCTTCTTTTAGTCTATCTAAGAATACCCTAGCTTTAATTTGAGCGCCATTGTATTTATCATCGTTTAAGATAATGTTTTGTAAGCCTTCTTTAATATCCTTGTTAATGACTTCGTATTTTTGAGGCCCAACAACCTTATTAATATCTGGTATAATAAAATCAGCTTTTGTTGTATGGTCTGAAACTAAAACTCTTCCAACTGATTCGTTTTGGAAAAGAGTTTGCATAGCTCTTAAATTATTATGATTAATACCACCTTTATCTGGCTCTGCGCCCATAGTGATCATGAGAATTACATTTTCTACAGTTCTCATTATCGCTTGATCCATCTTCTTCATTTCCATCTTAGCGTTGATATCCTCTAGTACTGGGAATCCAAATGGAATAGCAAATGGCTCATAATCTTGTTTTTTGTAAAAACTATAAGAAATTCTTTCGTTTTCTAAATTGATTTTTAAGCCGTCTTTAAAGTAAGCCCCATCTTTGATTAATTTTTGATCTTCTGGATCTAAAGCATTAAAAATTTCTTTATCGTGATCGTTTTTTGGATTAGCTAATCTTTCCATATCAAACTCAGAAAGAATTTTAGCATAAGCCCCATCTTTAGTATTGAAGACTGTGCTTCTTTTAGCAACGATTTCAAATGGATTTAAAAGTATATATTTTAAAGGGAACTTATTATTTCCTGGTTTTTCTGAAACATTTTGTGAAAACTTTTTGAAATCATTCAAATTAAATTTACCGTCTATTCTGTATAAAAATATATTACCACTTCTGTAATACTCTCTAAAGTATTGATCTTTTAAACTATGTAATTTAATTTTATCAAATAACTTTTCGAAAAAAGCTCTAGAATTAGAATTACCACCTTCTAAATATATTTCGCTGTTAGCGAACTCCGACATCATATCGATAGTATTTCTAAAAATAGGCACATTAGAATAAGCTTTTTGACAAAGTTCAATAGCTTCTCTTACGTTAATACCATCCGCAGAAATCTCAAAAGGCAAAAGTCCACCTCTTATTTGATTGTATCTAGCTGAGGGTTTTGCTACAGCAGAACGATTAATTCTGGTGTTTGTTGATGTCGTCGAAAGATTAGGCGTACTACCGTTTCTGGCGTAAGATCCCTCAGAATGGTAAGGCGCTCCTGCCGCCATTGGCTCAACATTTTCTTGAGCTTGAGAAACCTGTTGGACACTTTGATTAAATTTGTTCCAATAAGATGATTTTTTTGTATATTTTCTAGCCATTGTTATATTATAAAGTTCTTTACACAAAGTTAAAGTAACTTTGACAACTTTTAATTAATAAACATTGGGGTGAAGCTTTCGTTTTGTTGTTGCGGGACATCCATCATGTCATAATATATGTTCATTCCCCAGTTTCCTAGCACTAAAGCGGAATAAGAATCCTTTCTCGGTCTGTCTGCACCTTTTTGTCTTTTAAGATTGCTAGGCAAATCAAAATTTTGATTACCTCCAGCAGATGTAGTTACCTGTATAAGTGCACATTCTGCTTTTGTTAAGTCTAACATATCTTTCTGATGCTCAACAAATTCAATCATTTTCGCCCCTATATTTTTTTCATCCTCATATTTTGAGAACTTTAAATCTTTTATTGGTATTTTTTTAGCTTTTTGCATTGAGTAGTTATCGTCCATTGCTGTTGCGGCAAAGTAAAGCTTCTTTCTATCAAAAGCTGTTTGTAGCATTTCGTTTGCAGTTCTGATCCATTGTGAAGTGGGTTTACGTAAATTACATATTGTCTTATTGTTTATGTTGTATTGCCTTCTTGCTTCCCTTAAATCTGATACATAATTTTGTGGATTTATAAAATCTGCATCAAAACAGTTTATTTCTAGCTGTTCTTTTTTAAACAAATCACTTTCATTACATGAGTTAATGAATTGAACACCCCCATTATAGTCACCTACAATCATAATAATATTAAAGTGTTCTAATATATATTTAAAATAAGTCATGTGCTTTTTTAAGTTTGTTCCTGGCAAAGCGTAACTATGTACAACAACACCCTTTTTCTGTTCTGGCAATAACTTTATAACTTGCATTGCGAAGTCATCTGATGTTTCAGATTCAGACCAAGAAGGGTCAAAAGATAAAATATATTCAGCATCTTGATCGCCAGCGACTTCAACAGCTGGGGATTCTCCATCTACAATAGTACAATCTGCCATTTTGCTTATCTTAAAGTAACCAGCGCTATCATCGGTAAACTGAGCATTAAACTCTCGATCAATTTGAGATTGACTCATAGAACCTCTAGCTTGAGTGATTAAGTTTTCATCGTACAAAGCTTTAGGGGCAGCATCGTAAGAAAACTGCATAATACATCTTCTACCTTGATTTTTTGCACCAGGATTAAAAATCATGTTTTCATACGCTTGATAAAGTTTATATAAATACTCAAATTTATAAGAGGCAGAAGACAAGCCAATCATTTTATTAGAAGGCCACTCTGTTCTTTCTTCTTCTGTCATTTTGCCTGCTGCGATCATTTGATCTTCAGCATCCCTAATTCTTTGTCTTTCTGTAGGATTTTCTACAACAGCCAAGAACGGCATAATAACCTCGTTATAAATTTTTTCTGGCATTAAAAGCAATTCGTCCACAATAATTCTTTGAAAACGGAAACCACGAAGTTTCTCACCATCACCAAGTGGCAAAGCGGTTATACGACTCTTGCCAATCTGCATGGACCATTCGTCATTCGACTTTGTTACTTTACCAATACATTGCTGAAATAATTCTGCTTTTTTGTCTGCAGCTATATCTTCAATTTTTCTAAAAATCATTTTAGACTGCCTAAATGACTTAGATATGATTCCTATATGTACACCTTGATTCAGAGATGCGTCTAGAAGCGCGAAAATACCCGTAGAAAAGGATTTTGACATACCTCGAGACCATACGCCCAAAAAGTAATCATTTTCCATCATGGCCTTTACAGCCATATGTTGAAATGGAAACAATTCTATACCAGTCAACAATTCTGTAGTAAAAGTTATGTTTTCCTTCATAAACTTATACAACCAATACTTAGCTTTATTGTCTTCAAGGTATCCCTCGAGTTCTAAAACTTGCTTGTTGACATCCTCTCTAACAAGAGGTTTTTGATTACCCTTCTCCCAAGACATCTTGACAATCTATATAATATTGAATATCTGTTTCCCAAAGCTCGTCACCCAAAGCCAATAGCTTTGGAATAATTAACTCACTTTGCGTTCTATTTTCCGTGAATACAAACTGACAATTTTTGGGGAACTCGTGCTGTAACTTAACTAGGTTTGAAAATGCCCAATTAAGTGTAGTTATTTTTTTACCAGGAAAATAATCTTTGTATATAGATTTTATGCTTTTTTCTACCACTATATACATATAAGAATCTGTATCGACACACCTATTCATTTCTCTTCTAAATCTTTCAAAACCAGAACCAAAAGTTCCTACAAAATCAGTAGCACTTTTCCTATCGACAAATGTGTTAGTAAAATTATCTCCAGATAATGTATAATCTCCAAAATCAAGTTTGACAACTTCAGACTTTTCAAATGATAAAGGTTTTTGTTCTCTTGTGTCTATAAAAACATTAACATCGAAATTTTTAAAAAACTTTTTTGAAATTTGTTTAGTGAATAAAGGCTTTAATCCTACTTCAAGACAAGCTTTACTATATGTTCCATAGTATTCTTTATATAAGTCTATATCTGGCATTTTACTTTTAAGTAGTTCTATGTGCGATGGTCCATAAGACCAACCCTTCCTAAGCACTCTTTTAGCTAAAATTTCCAATATATATCTCTTGACCTCATTTTTATCTGACTGTTTGCACCATTTTATTAACTGATTTCTATTAGCGAAATCGGTTGTGAAATATTGTTCTTTGTTTTTAAACTGAATTGGGTCTCCAGTAAGTTTATTACAACGAGGATAATGTTTTACATAGTAGTCACCAAGATACATATTATGTTTCTTAATGTGCGTATGTAAACTTCTTTCTGAATCAAATTCAGCGTCACACTCTTTACATTTATAAGACATCGTCAATTCCGATACCTAGAACTCTAGCTTTCCAGGCGGCCATCCCTTCTAATCTTTTTGCCTCGTCTTTAATTAGTTCTTTTTGCATTTCTGCGATACGAACCATGTTCTTTCTCTCTTCCTCTTCTTGAAAAAGTTGCACTATAGATAAAAACGAAGCTGTTTCCTTTGCTCTGTTCTTCATTCTTTCTCCGCGATCACCTTGAAGTTTTTTTGTTAAATTTTCAATGCGGCTTTCACACTGATGATATTCTGAACTTTTCGCCTTTATAATTTCTGCAAGCCTAACTGTCATCTCATCTTGATCATCTGCGCTTTCAAACATTTCATTTAACTTTTGCAAATGACCAGTTATTAGTTCTAAGTTGATTATCTCCTTACATACATTCATATATAAGTTTAATTCATCTGGCGTTAGATCTGGTTTGTCCCAAGTTAAACGTATAAATTCTTGCTCAAAAAGCTCTTTATCCCTAGGGGCTATATAATTATTTACAATAGCTATAAACCTTGAGTTATTTAAGTTTATTCTTAACCTGTCGCAACAAGTATGTTGATGTCTGGACATTTTATCTTCTTCTAAACCATATCCAGTAGAATCGTTTATTTTTTTAATTATCCTAGAAACCGCATGGGGTGCAGTATAACTAGTTGCTACTACTGGTGGGGCCTCTCGCTCTAATGTTAAAGTATACTCGTGAACAGTTCTTTGCTCTTTGCTCAGTTTTTTGACATCATTACCAAATAGTTCTTTAGCTATTTGAAGAGAAGACCAATCATCATTATCTCTTTCTTCAATGATTGCTTTTTGTTCTTCTGTTAATTCTATAGATTCTACTTTCTTGTGCTTTGTGGTTTTAGCTTTTAAGCCATTTTCTGCTAAAAACTTTGTAACTGATCTACCTTCTTTTGACCTGCCATCTAAAGATTCATCTTCAAACACAATTTTCGTAATATCTATGATATTCGGATTCTTATCGAATTCTTTTAAAATTTTGTTTTTTTGTTCTTCTGTTAAATCACTCATAGTATATCTTTGTATTCAAGTATTTGCTTAACCTTTTCTTGAAATATCTTTTTAAGATTTTTTATTTGCTTATACCCAGCTGATCTTTTTTTCTCTGTTGTTTTGTATCCTAAAAAAGCTGCGACCTTTTCTTCAGAATAGTTTTTTACAAACAACATTTCAAATGCAGTGTATTGCTTATCAGTAAGTTGAACTTTTAATTCTTTTGATATTTTTTCTGTAGCTAATTCTAAATCTAAATTTTCGTCTTCTCTTTGATGTATTTCGTTTGTGTGATTTTCTATTGTAACAGCTAGTTTAATATCGTAAGCTGATTTTTTTCTTCTCTCCCAATCTCTGTATTCAGAACAAGATGAGTCTTGTATTCCACTTTTTGTTTTTTCACAAGAGTCTAGTCCTTGATTAAATGGGCACCTTAAGCATGGTCTTACATAATTTCCGTAATGATTTCTTAAAAGATTTTTAAATTGATTTGACACCACTCTACTAAGCCATGGCTCAATAGGTTTGCTTTGATCCCATAGGTGCCACTTCTTATAAATATGTGTCATTATGATTTGTTTAATGTCGTCATAGTCGACAGAGGGGACAGCGTCCAAGTCCCATTTATTTCTCTTTTTTTCTAGAGCTGATTCTATTTGCTCTAGCTTGTCTTCGAATTTTAACATTATACGTCATTTATATTTCTAACTTGTTTTTTTCTTCGAACTGGCGCTGATTTGCCTCCAATAGAACCAATTGTCTGATTGTATTCTGCGCCATAAGTATCTAATTCATATTCTAATTTAGAAATTTGAGGCACACTTTCCGCATCAGTTTCACTATCGTTAATAGCTTCAATTTTTCTAGAAGTCTTTACATTCCTGCTCACAGGTTTAGACTCATTAACAGTAGCTATACCCATTGCGGCTCCGCAATTTGAGCAGAACTTAGGAGGGCTGAATTCATATTCAACCTTAGTACCACATTCAGAACAAAACTTAATCATATCTAATTATAACTTTATTTAGATTTTTTTAAATTTTTATTTTCTGTTTTTGTTGTTGCTTGTGATGTTTTTATTTTATTGAAGTCAAATACGGCGGCTTTCATTTTCTTGTTCCTCTAATTTACTGACAATGAATTTGAGAATTTCACTTCTCATAATATCTTCATTACCAAATGAGTAACAATTTACACCATTTTCTTCAGATTGTGAATTGTTGAACAAGTCGTATATCTCCACAAAACCTCCATTAGCTATATCACTTTGCAAGATATCTCCTAAGATGAATATCTTTGAACCCTCTCCAATACGCGTTAAAGTGGTAATTAGTTCTTTTCTTGAAAAGTTTTGAGCTTCATCAATGATAACTATTGTGTCTGACCAGTTAGCTCCTCTTAAAAAGTTTACTGGCATACAATCAATCAAGCCTTTTTCTTTTAAAGTTTTAACATCTTGTCCAGTAAGTAGTTCATCTAACTTATCATAAAATGGGCCAGCAAACACACCAAACTTTTCCCCCAGATCTCCAGGAAGCGCCCCAATACTTTTTTCAGAACTTTCTGCAATACTCCTAACATAAAGTATTTCTTTTTCCAGATTAGAGTCCATTAATATTTGCAAAGCCGCATATGTAGCCATATAAGTTTTTGCTGTTCCAGCTGGGCCAGCTAAAAATAATAATTTTACTTCTGGATCGAGTGCTGTGTTTAAGAACTCTACTTGATTTCCTGTAAATTTAAATTTACGTTCTTTGAATCGTATTTTTTGATTCAATTGTTTAAACTCTAATTTCCCCATTCTTGTTTTTTTTTATTTTAATATGGTGCGAACATAAATCCTTTATAACTTACATTTGCTGTTGTTACTCCTCCAACACTAGTTTGAAGGCTTTGAGATTGCAAAATCGCTTCTGGAACACTAAATGTCTGTGCATCGCCACTACCTATATAAAGTGATAAGGATATGGTTCGTTTACCTGCTCGACTAGGCACAATTTTGCTTTCAATTGATTGACCATATTGAGAATCTAATGTAACTGTTTCACTCATATTGTAATTGTAATCATTAATTGTACCTGTAGTGCTTTCAAAAACTTGACTTCTTGGAGTTACCGTTGCATCAACTGTAACTACTGCTGGATTAACAAACCTCACTGATGATGACTTTATTGATTCTATTTCATACGTGGGTCTAAAATCAAAAGAAACGTTGTAATCAAAATTTTGAACATCAGCCTTTTCGCTTTGTTGTAACGCTGTAGAAAAATCAGCAGTTAAAGTTATACCAGTAGCGCCAAGAGCCCCTGTGGGATAGTCATTTTGATATGTATTACCCGTACTAGCGCTAGTATCGTTTCCTGTTCTTACGGAGGGTTCTATATCTCCATGTATATACAAACCATAACTAACCATTGGCACACTCCCTTCACTTACAGATATATTCATGCTACTGACACATGCATCAGAAAATCCAAGAACACCAGTGCCGTATATAAATTCACCACTTAAATTAGATACCCCAGTGTGTATTTCTTCTGTTGAATTAATGTATGGCTTTGAAAAAGAACACTCTATTGAGGGCGGAGAGCCTAATGCTCTAATTGATGCATTGGCGCCACTTATTAATAATAAATTATATGATTCTTGATTTTGATGAGTGAATGATATATCCGATAACCCTTGTATATGGTGGGTAGTAGTACCATTACTTATATTCAAAAAAACCTCATCAGAACCTGCAAACATATAAGTGTTTACA
>Ga0181414_1000315_pt1 | contig 14869 bp, 24 predicted proteins | sample 37SPOviralmetaG_FD_130139 | JGI IMG/M metagenome (GOLD analysis project Ga0181414, IMG submission 130139) | Marine viral communities from the oligotrophic San Pedro Time Series (SPOT) site, San Pedro Channel, CA, USA - 37 SPOT_SRF_2012-11-28 | ecosystem: Environmental > Aquatic > Marine > Strait... | reverse complement strand
TCATCATCTGCCACACTAGAACTGTCTATCTTGACTGCGTTTGTGTTTGATATACCAAAAGTTAATGAGGCTTGACCACCAATATCACTTAATACTTCAGATGCACTTCTACCTTCTATTGATGTACCATCTACACGCAAAAAATCATTATCAGCTACACCTGATGTAAACACTGGTACATTTGTATTTGATATACCAGTGGCTGCAACTGCCGCTGTTCCTAATCCTAATGTTGTTCTCTGAGCAGCGGCATCTGCATCATCAAGCAATGCTTTACCTGCCGATGTTAAATCATATGTTGATGCAGTACCAGATCCAGTAAATTGTATTCCTTTATCTGCGGCTGATGTTAAACCAGCTAGTGCTTGTAGCTCTGCATCTAATCTTGCATTTGCTACAGTTCCAGATAATTGAGAAGCATCTATAGTTTTATTTGTTAATGTTTGTGTAGCTGATTCTGATACTAGTGTTGAATTACTACCTGCTGGTAATGTTAATGTGTTACTAGCCGCTACAGAATGTGGTTGTGCTGTTAATGTTTGTGCATGAGCATTACTAACTTCACAGTAAAATTTAATTTGCGAGGCTGACCCACTATTAGATTTAAGATCAATTAAGCCACCTAAAACTGTCAAATCATCACCGACAGATAGATCTGCACCTAATGTTGCATTACCACTGGCGTCTAAAAACACTGACTTTGATGCAGGTATTGTACAAAAAATAGTTTTTGTGCCAGAGCTAAAGTTAACTGCATTGTCACTATTGGAACTGCTAATAATTGTGCTTCTAGCTATGGTGCTAGAGTCACTACTTAGTGTACCTAATCCTACCTCAAACTCTGATGTGCCTGGTAATGTAACTGCATAGTATGTAGTATTACTGTTTCCGACACCAGCAGCAAAAGTTTCAAATCCAGTAACTGCACCAGCTAGTGTAAGTGTGCCAGTACCAGTTGTGGTTGTAGTTTCTTTTACTCTGTCGTTTAATACTAATGCCATTATTTAAGCTCTATTGTTAAGTTACCTGCATTAATTCTAAATATATCACCACTTGCTATTGCCTTACTTGCATCTAATGCACCAACAAATAATATATTACCGCTAGTAGATGCGTCTGCAAGAAATACATGTGTAATAGTATTGTTCGTGCCACCAGAAGCTGGGAACTCAATATTAGCTGCATTTACTGCTGTTTGTGTGTCTGTTGAATCTGCACCTATTGTAGTCCAGTTCGCTGCGGTAACTTGTTGTCTTGCATAGTTAGTAAAGGTTGCCTCTGTTAAAGATCCAGTTTCGGCGGCACTTACTGCCGTTGCAAGTCCTACATAAATACTATCACCAGGCGATGAAAAACTAAGAGAGTTATTTTTAAATATGAAATGTAATAATCTTCTCTCTAGATAATTGGTTGCTGCATTTGTTGCCATTTTCTACTCCTATGTTCTCGGTCTCGATGGCAGACCAACTCTATAACCATCTGTGTTTTCTCTTGCCTCTCCAAGATCTTTTACTCTTTCTAAATATTGTGCGAACAATCCATTATAGTTTTGTATCACATCTGGCTCACCTTTCATAAAAGTATAAGCCTCTACAAGAGATCCGTAAAGTAAAGCAAAAGGTGCGTTAGTGCTAACCCATGTTGTACCAGTATCAGAACCAGCCGTTAAACTCGCTGGTCTATAGAAATAATTTAATTGTACTGTATAATTACTATTTGGTGTAGGTGCTAGAATAAAGTTATCCTCATCAAATCTAGCATAGTATTTTGGTAATCCAGCTGTTGTAGAAGCTGGTGTATATTCTCTTAAAAAATTTACATCTTTCTGTAGTAAAAAACTTTCAGAACCAGATGTGGTTATCTGCAAAGAAAAAGATGCTAGATAATCAGAAGGCACTGTAAGAAAAGCATCTGATGATGTTAATGCACTTGTTACATTCTTTCTAAAATAATCTAGATCTACGCTTTTTAGTATTTTTTCTTCAGAGGCTTTTATAAAATTAGGTATATTGTTTACAAAAGTTGTCTCTGAATTATCAGTGTAATCTTGTATTGCTGTTGTTAATGTCGCTTTTGTAAAACTCATTTATGTCCCCAATGTTACAGGTCCAGCAGTGACAGATCCTCCGCCACCTCTTATTCCTCCAGTTCTAGCAGTGCCACTACTTGCTGTAAATGTATATGTATTATCATCTACTTTGGTTATAGCATAACCAGACGAATTATTCAAAACAGTTGCTGTAAACCCATCAAAGCCAACTGCATCTCTGAATCTAACAGTGTCACTTGTTGATCTGCCATGTGATGGTTCTATAACTGTAATAGACGCACTACTGGCTGTGGATAAAAACGGATTTAGTCCTAATAAGTTTTCTACAGACACCTCTGTTCTTGAGTCTGGTCTTGGTTCATACAATGCTGTGGGGTCTGGGCCTGGATAATTAGGCTCTAACTGTGGATGTTTGGCTTCATACTCATCTGGACCCACCTTAAGACCATTCCATTCTTTTCTCATTTCACGCAAACGATAGCGAAAGCCAGACCGATCTGAGTATCCGTATGCCTTTTTACCACTTGCGTATCTAGCCATTAGTACCTCAAGTATGAAATATTAGGTGTCAACTTTAACGGTGTGCTGTTTGCATCTTCTGCCGCGGCTCTTTGAAATTCTTCTTCATATATGGCTTTTAGTATTTGTATTCTATCTGGTGCTTTTTTAATAGCTATGTAATATGCGAGTCCAGCTGCCATACATGGTAAAAACCTAAAAGGTGCATCTGTCGTATTCACCAAAGCATCTGCATCTTGAATACGTCTTACATAATAATAAACAAGAGTATAAGAAGTGTCTGGTGTAGACCAAAGAGTTATTGTGGGTGTTGTTTGTCTGTCAAAAAAGTATTGACTTGGCTGTCCAGTATTACCTTTGTTTGGTATCCTTAAATACTCACCACGACTCATTTGTGTGAGAGTAAAGTCAACATTATTACTATTTCTTAGCACAACTTCCAATAAATCTACAAATTCACTATCTAATGTATATGTGGCTGTACCAGACGTAACTGCTTTTGTTTCTTGTGTTACAGTCCACATATTTAATCCTCTGTTTGCCCAATCAGCAAACATAAGATTTAATGAACGTCTAGCAGTCTTTGCATCATAGCCAGTTCTCATCTCCAAGCCACATCTCTCATATGCCTCTTCGATAAGTTCTCCTACATCTAAATCAAAATCTCTTGAGCTTGAAGTTGTCATTATTTCTTCTTTCTTCTCACTGATTTAACTCTTCTAGGTGCACCTGCTGGTTGTCCTAATCTTTTCTTTTGAGATATCCTACTACGTTTTTCGGTAGCTGTCATCTCTGAAGCTGTCTTTGGTGTTTTACTAGAAATTCTTTTTGTTGGTCTACAATAAGGCGTACCTCTTTTCTCTCCTTTTTGTCTTCCACACTTCTTACCAGTTCTTTGATCTTTCCAATCTTCCTTGAACCATCTTTTAAGTGCTAAACCAGCTTTTGTTTTTCTAACTGCCATTATGCGTACTTTGTTTTTTTTCTTCTGTCTGCCATTATAGCACCACAACCTCGTGCTATATTAGGATTTTTAGATTTTCGTTTAGTCATTCTTACGACCTTGCCCTCTTTGGCAGTCATTGTTTGACTCTTTACTCTGTCTATAGCCGCGTTCAAGCCACCCATCGCTTTCTTTTTACTTTTGCCATAGTTAGCAGCGCCAACTTTTCTACATTTAGCGATATGTCCTGAAGCATACGCGGAAGGAAATACCTTAAATTTAGCTTTTACTTTGTGATAACATGCGTCTTTTGGCATTATGTTTTCCTTTCTTTATGGCATATACATGACCATTTTTTATGTTTACAGTAGACACAATATTTAACTGGACTACCTCTTACTACTTCTCCTTTTTTTAGAGGCACAATGTGCTCTTTCAGAAAACCCTCTAGGTCGTGAGCAATCGATTTTTCTCTTCCTCTTGGCACTCCACTTCTTACCTCCAGGTTTGGAAATTTGTTTTGACATTGAACCCCGCGAGATCGCCATCATCTTTCCTTTTTATAAATTCTGTCCACAAGACTTTTATCATCTCGTTATTTTCTTTTACTTTAACTTCCGTAATCGCAGTTCTTTTGTCAACCTCTACAAGTGTAGAAGCAGTCCAAAGAAAAAAAGAGGCAGTTACAGTGCCAATAAGTCCACCAACAACATTTTTCAAAGTTAACACTTCCATCTTCTTCTAGCCTGCCTTAAACGACTATTAGGGTTTTTAGCTGCCTTCGGAAACTTTTTCATTTGGCCTGCACTTCTAGCACAGAATGATTTACGTCTGTTAGCTGCCTTACTCCCAGGTTTAACTTTACCAGTAACAGCAGTTTTTAGCTTACTGCCTGGATTATCTCTACGATATTTAGCAACACCTGCTTTAGTCATTCCCGCTCCAGATTTAGTGGAGCGGAAATACTTTTTAGTTTTAGGTGGCTGTTTATCTGGTTTTCTAGCCATTAGGATAAAAACACCGTCAATTTATTGCCACTACCAGTGAAGGCAGATAAATAAGCACCACTCTCTGCTAATATACCATTGTCTGGAATATTAAGAGTGTGTAGTCCAGTTGGAAAACTTTGTACTATTAAATTACTTCCACCATTACCATCTGTTATAGTAAGAGCACCAGCTGAGTTCCCAAACACTACTATCTGTCTTATTCTTGACCTTGCAGGTCCTAAAACAGCGGCAGCATCTCCTTGGTTCACATTAAAGGCTTTTACGTCAGATCTTGTTCCTGCCATTTTACACTCCTATTAATATACAGAGTATTCTAATTCAACTGTGAATCTTCCAGCAGTTATATCAGCATTAACTGTAGTTGTCGCTCTAGCATATAAGTGTACGTTAGCTACTGCGGCAGTTATATTTGGTACAAAGATATGATAATTACCAGCAGTATCATTAAAGTTAACATCAATCTCTGTAATAGATTGTGTAGCACTTAACTGCTCGTTGAATGATGTCACACCAGCACCCACTATTTCTGTACCAGAAACGGCTGCATTTGTAGCAGTCCCACTTGTAGAACTTAATGCTAAGTTACCAGCTAGTGTTTGTCCTGCAGCAGTTGTAATACCAATTAAAGCTCTATGAATAAAGATCTTACTTGGTGTTACTAAATCATCTGGAGCATCTACATTTAATGTTCCTAACTCTACAAGACAGTCATTGTCTGCATAAGCAGTTGCGGCTGCATTTGTTGAAGCTAAAGTACCAGCAAAAGATTGAATCTTTCTTGTACCCATTGAAACAAGTTGTCCAGTTGAATTAACTGAGAATCCAGTTTGTGTGATAGCACCACTTGTACCATCTTTATTTATTACATTGAATCCACCCTCGGAACGGACTGGACCCGAAAAAGTTGTATTAGCCATATCAATCTCCTTGTCTTGGCAAATGTCGAAGTTGATTCTTCGTCAAGGTTATTTTCATTATACATAAAAAAAGGGCGACTGCAAATAGTCGCCCTTATAAAACGTAATTTTTTTATTACGCTCCAGGTGAACCAAACAATGCACGAGGATCTGAAAAACCAAAGGAGTATCTCTCTCTAGCTTTATATCTCATGTTGCCTGTGTCGAAATCTGGATCCATGGCAGTTGCCATAGCCATTCTTTCGAAGTGCTTTAGACCATTAGGTGCGTCAGTCTTAATGAAGAACGCATCTGTGTCAGTCAGATAATCGTTGATGACATAACCTTGAGGTAACATTCCCATGTTTCTCATAGCGTTGGCATCATTATCTGCTGTTCCAGGTCTTAGATTGGAGTTTAATAATCTCTCTGCGACAAACTGTAATTGTCTAGGAATGATTAACTTCATACCTCTTAGAGCGATAATTAATCCTCTTTCATCCACAAAGCCTGCAATCTTAATTAAAGCATCTTCTAAAGATGTCTCGTTAAGATCGGCTGCGACAGTTGGCTCGTTAGCAAAAGTTCCACCATTTGTTAATGGGTGATCTGTTGCTAATAAGGCTTTACCATCACCACCAGCAGTTGCTCCAGCTGTAAACGCATTATTTAATACATTCGCTGCTTTTACTTGCTTAGTATGAGCCATGGATCTTGCAAGTGCTCTTGTATAACGAGCAGATAGCTTGTCGTAGAGATTATCTTCTACAGCTTCTTCTGTTATTGAGAACGCCATTGCGACAGTTTCATGGTTATACCTTGAAGTGTAAGCCTCGTTTGCATCATCAAATGTGACACCAGAACCTTCTTGCTTAGTAGGCGCTGCTCCGAAACCACTCAACATGACCTCTTCTTCAAAGGCTCTGTCTGAAGCCTCTGTGTCATAGATCTCTGCATGTTGACCTTCATACCTATTATACTCCATACCAAAGAGAGCGTTCAAGCCAGGCTCTAACTCTTTGGCGAGTTGTGCTCTTGAAATAGCCATACTAGACCCTCCTTAAGATGCAGTAGCGTCAGCGTCAGATCCGCTTAACGCATGGTTGTTGATTTTCACTATGTATGAAACACCAGCGGCACTGTGGTCAGCATTAGTTACATCTTCGTGGATACCTAAAATCATCACACAATTTGATGTATCTGTATCTTCAGCAGTTGATATATCTAATACAGCAGAAGAAATACCAGTAGTAGTATTACCACTTGCTCCACTTGCTATATCAGCAGTCTTAAAGATATCTGCTTTAGCAGTTGCTCTGTCAGTGTTTGTTCCGTCACTTGCGATAATAAATCTCTGTGATGGATCATCATACACAAACCCTTTGATGTCAAAGTTAGTATTAGCTGATCCTGAACCAGGCCATGTATTACTAAACCTTAACTTGCCAGTAGTTGCATCCACGAACTCACATCCAGCAAAGATACCAACAAATTGGTCTCCGTTACCAGAAGCAGAAGCGATCTGAATAGTTCCGCCAGTTAACTCGGCTTTGACTGGTGAACCTTGAAAGATCGCGGAAGCGTCACTAGCAATAAAGTATTGACTCGTACCTTGAGTCGCTGGACTTGAACCATGTTTTCCAACAGGCTTAAATCCGAAAGCTACATTTATATTAGCCATCTATTGCTCCTTCTAAAAGTTACTCGGCTCCAGAAACTTTGTTTCCTTTACCGAAAGTTACACGACTTTGCCTATCTGGTTTATGGATAGGCATTGAGGGATGTTGTTCCCTCATCAAGTTTTCATCCACGGCTGTCATTTGATTGCGGGTCTGCTCCCGAAAATATTCAGTTCTCTCTTGCACCGTTTCTGTGGGTATTCGTGCCAACATTAAACCACCGACACCAATAATTCCCTTGTTTTTACCCTCTTCAATAACTGGATACTTTGCAGCTTCTGGGCCGTATTCATCTGCCCTAACTGGTTCCCATCCTTCTCTCATTCTGGAAAAAACATTTGATTTATCATCCTCACCACGAATTGTGGTTCTGATCCATCTATGTTCAAATCCATCTGGAGCTGCGGGAGCGTCCAATTTTGCTGGAGGTTGCCAAGGTTTTCTCCTTGAGGTATTTGCACGACTTGTATTTTCTCGTGAAATTCTGTTTGTAGTAGCCATATTCTTACTCCTTCACATGCTTTGCATATTCTTCTAAAGGAACACCCAATCTTTTTGCTATCGCAATCTGCGATGGAGTCAGTTTGACTGTTCTACTCTTCTTTGCTCCTGACCTTGATGCTGTGTTACCAGCAGAGGCAACTCTAGGAGCATTAGTCTTTCTGTTATCCGAAAACTTATGTGAGAACTCGGATCTAATTCTATTATCAAGTTCAGTGTAATACTCTTCGGTGTTTGGGTCAAACCCTTCTTGCTCAATTAATGTCTTATGTATGCCAAAAGCTGCATAAGTCATTGTTTGATCTTGCCCAAACCACTCGTTATCTTGTGCCCATTTCTCGGCTCTAGGGTCTGGTTTTGGTTGAGCTTGGGGTTGAGCTTGGGGTTGAGTCTGTGCAGTTTCTTGTTTCTTTGCTTGTTCTTCACGCTCTGCTTTTAACCTTTTTAGATTTGCCTCTTCCATGGCAATTCTAGAAATATTTTGTTGTGCATCATACAAAGCGTCTGCATCACCAGACTCCAACGCTTTCTTATACGCCTCTTTTGCCGCTTGAGCTTGTGCAGTTACTCTATTATCAAACTCACCAACGTAGTTATTATCTAACTTATCTAACCTCGCTTTGAGGTCTTCGTTCTGTTTTTTGATAGATTCTGCATAATCGAGTGCAGCTTTTCGCTGTCGTTCTTCTTCCCTAAAGCGATTCGTAAGTTTGCTAATACGTTTCTTAACAGAGTCGGAATATTCAGACAAGTCATCATCATCTGCCACTTGCTCTTGATTCTCGGTTGTGGTTTGGGTATCTCCGACAACTTGATCTTCGGTGGTCGTCCCCTTTTCCTCTTTATCTCCGTCATCTATTACCTCCACTTCTTCAAAAAGTTCTTCTTGTTTTGCGTTTTGCATACATTAGGCTCCGTATGTTTTGATGTCATCGGGATTGACAATGGTTGCAATGACTTCATCGTCATTGATTATTCTAACTTCACCGCCCTCTATCTGAAACCGTGATCCAGCGTAGCGACCTATGCACACCCAATCGCCTTCTTTACACCAATCACCATCAGTTCCAAATTTGTCTACATCCTTATAAGCAAGAGGTCCCATCTTAACAACATAAGCCACAACTGTGGCTCTGGATTCTCTTTCTCTTATTGAGTCTGGAACATGAATACCACCCTCGGTTTTTTCTTTACCCATATACGGCATGACTAATATACGCCATCCAGTGGGTTTTGGTACTCTGTCTTTTAAGGATAATTCTTTTGCTGCTTCGTCTGCTTTTTTCTTAGCTTCTCTTTGTCTAAGAACGTATTCAGGCACTATCAATGTCATTGTCTGTTTTCTCCAGCAGGGTTCTTACTTGTTCTAATGCGTAGGATAGACCCTGTATTTCTCCTACCATCGCCTTATAACTAGCCATATCAGAGGCGTTACCACTAGTCAATGCAATACTAATCTCATTTATCCTATCGTTCAAGGATTTTTGATATTTATATAAGAAGTCGGTTACTTTCACTAGTTAACACCTAATCTTCTTTTTATTTCTTCTGCCTCTGCTTCTGACATGGATTTAGAACGAAATCCAGGTAAATTAAGATTTGGTGTTGTTGTAACAAAAGTATTTCTCATCGCATCTCCAACCTCTCGTGCTTGACTTGGAGCTACACTAGCTATGCCACCAGACAGACTTTGTTGAGCCATTTCTGCCATATTTCTGTCAAAACCAGAACGGTAAGCATTACCGAACTGGTCAAACATAGGACTTACTTGAGGAACTGATGCCATATTTACAGATGCTGGTGCAGAGACAACTGGATCTGTTACATTCATTTGAGCACCTGTTTGTGACATATCAGACATTAATTGATCGTCTCTGGTGCTCATCATTCCAGTAAAATCGTCATCTTTTAAACCACCTGCTGCATCACCTTTTAGACCAAGAGCACTTTTTGCATCATTAAAACTGCCTTTAGCGGTATCCATTATGCTTTGAAGCCCTTTACCAAGCATAGCCATTATGCCAACGGGTTCCATTTCTACTAGAGCTTTTTCTACTGGAGAATAATATTTTCCTTCTATCTGAGGCTCTAAATACGATGGAACTGATAAAGGACTATCTCGTCCAGGATTTAAACCTCTTGATATATTAAGTGCTGCTGCATAGGTAGGATCGTAATTTACGGTTCCTATTACGTTGGATCTATTCAATCCAAATTGTGGTTGTGCAAGATAGTTAGCTATTCCTTGTGCTGTCTGGTCAGTGCCAAACCCACCAGTTTCTTTGCCTATGTTAGTAGCAAAATCAAAATCAGATTGAGTCATCCCATAGTCATCGGGATTTCCTCCACCATCGTCAAAACCTATGTCACCGCCATAGGTTCCCGATGTGTCACCACTTAAATCAGTTTCCACTAATAAACCCCTTTAAATCCAGTCCCACTTGTAGCGGCTCCCCCACCACGAGCTACACCGCCTAGTTTCATTTTCATAGTGCCACCTTTTTTCTTGAAACCCATTTTGTTTCTGACTTCTTTAGGTAGTTTTGGTAGTCCTTTATTTTCAGGTGGTATGTCTTTAAGACCACTGTTAAGACCACCCATGGCTTTGCTTATTACTATTTTTCTTATTGCTTTTTCTGCTTTCTCTGGAGACATCTTACCCGAAACTGCTGCATTTACTATGTTTCTAAAGTTTCCCAGCTTTGCTTTGGGGGAAGTTTCTTTTCTTAGTTTAGTTATTTTACCATCAGCAGCTTTCATAAATTTACCAGACTTTGCTTCTTCGGGTTTTCCCTTACCAGTCTGCTTATCTAAGAACTTCTTTTGACCTGGTGTCATAAGAGGTCCACCACCTTTTGACTCTTCCTTTTTGAGTCTTCTTTTAGGTTTATCTACTTTTAATTTCTTTTTTTCTTTAATAACTATTGGCATTGTAAATTTCTCCAGTACTGTTGATCCACCATCTCTTCGTTTCTTGCCTTTGTTAATAAGACCTTTCGCCTTATTGTATGATATTCCCATGTCATTTGCAAACTGTCTTATTCTTGTCATTTCTTTTTTCTCCTTATACTTTCCTTTCCAGCTTTGGCGATCTTAACAACTTCGTTTTTTCCCATCACTTTTGCTCGTTGCTCCATGACTGTAAGGATCTGTATCTTTCTCGCAAAAGGCTTGTTGACTCTTTTAACTTTTGCAACCGTTGCTCTTGCGTCTGCGGGCGTGGCGAACTTGATTCTGACGGTGTCTTTTGGATTCTCATCCGTGTATAAACGTCTGTCTGAACCTTTTGGTTTCTTGCCAGTTCCAACTTTAGGATCTTTCTTTTTCATACTCAATTCCCTCTATAGGAGTAGCACACATAGGACATTTATATGTGGTAAGTTTTACAACACCTGCAAAAGGTATCGGTTCTTCTGTTTCTGTTTTAGTATAAGCTATTTTATGTATGTAACAAATATCATCTTCCGACACTGCGTCTAATCCCTTCTACATGTTTACGATAAAAATAATTACCTATCTTATTAAAGAACTTAAATAATTCTAAATGCACTCTTGTCATTTCTTTGTATCCGTCTTTTTCATCTTATCATAGCTTCTCATTCCGCCAATTCCTAACATACCAAACATCAGAGGCATCATCACAGACATATCTGCTTGTGGAATAGTTATACCGAAACCTGCACAAATTGGTGCTACCATGTAATTTATACCAAGAGATAGACCTGAAATCCAGCCAATCAAGGGCCTCCAACTTGATTGAAACCAGTTGCCTTTGGCATCTTCTTTCAACACATCTATCTGAGCGAGTGCCAATTCCTGGGCATGTTTTTCAGACATGGTGGCTATATCGTGAGCCAACTTCGCCTTCTGATCTGCATCTGGTATAAACTTATCCAGTAGACCTGTTACTGGACCTATCAGTGCTTGTAACATTATTATCTCCTTTATGTTCGTGACCCATCCAAATACCGAAAACGCCTGTCATAACGCCCATGACGACTGATACGAAAGCTGACTGTGATGCTGTTGGATCCTCTAAAGCCATGAACCATTCTGCACATCTCCATGACATTGCCGTACTTACAAGCATCATCAGTCTCGGGAGGATCTTCCATTTTAAAAACGTCTCTACAGTCATTGCATTAGTAACTCATTCAGTCCAAAACCCTCTAATAAGATAAGGGTAAAAAACAATAATAAGATTCCACCTGCTATTAGCTTACCAGAAAAATTTGTTGAGCCAATCTTTATTGCAACAAACTCGTTACTTAGTATTCTTAAAGATAGCTCGAAACTATTCTCGTCAATCTTTACGTTTATTGGTTTTTTATCTTCTTGTTTCAATCTTTAATACTCCTCAAGCTTTCCATCACTCGGTCTATGTCGGGCTCTTCTCCATTCGGATCATACAAACATTTATATTTTTTAGGACACCAACTCTCTATCATCATTGTGAATGTTTTGTTACCACCTTCATAGATACATGCTTTTTTTTGTGTGTATTTTGACGTAATTCTTTTCTTAAGTCTACAAGTTGTGTACTTTTTTGGGTCTGGTTCACGCCATGTTTTCTGTTGTCTTGTATAATCTCTGGGTGTAAATTCGTAAGCTCCTCTTGCTTTCTTAATCCAAATACTAGCAATCAATACTGCAAAAGCTCCGATTATAAGTGCACAAACAAACCATCCAATAGCCTCACCTATCTGTCTTCGAAGTTGTTGTTGCTTATATATTGTCTGTTGTCGTTCTTTTCTTATCTGACCTTCCATGGCTAAAAGATCATTATAGGCTTGTGGGCCATACGTCATGTTCAAAAACATCTTGAGTTCGTACCTTTGTTCCTCAAGTTTCTTCTTGGCTGCATAAGCAGAGAGAGCTGCTTCCTCAATAGATCCAGCTTTGAAAAGTTTACCAAACAACGGAGGATTTTTTGCTTGTTTTTCAGCGTTATCAACATCGGATACAGCTCCCATCCATCTACCGATATCTCCAGACATTTGTTCTATATCTCTACCGACTGCAAATCCTTTCTTGATTGCGTCAAATGCTTTGGAAGCCACGCCCATAGCAAGAGAAATAGTGACTGGATCCATCGTTACCTACCTTTTAAAGAGGCCTGCGTATTTATCCTATAGATATTTACATCATTTCTGTCTTCTGCGATTTGTTCTTGAGTTTTTGTTCTTTGTTGTGCCAATTCATACGCTTGTGCTAGTTTTGCTGAGTCTATTTGGAAGTTCATCATGTCATTTATAGATCTTCTTTGTAGATCAGCAGTGTCATTCTCCAATTCTTTTTCTCTTATCGCTACAAGTGGGTCTGGTTTTTGTGCAGGCTCAATCATAGGCATGATTTCCTTCAATATTTCACCAATTTGTTGAGATATTGCCGCTTCTACAGCTTGTGGTGCAATTTGTGGTGGTTGTTCACCCCTAGCCACGGCTTCTTGTATCATTGTTTGGAAGAATTTAGTCACTTGATCTCTTGCTAACGCACTAACATGCTCTTGAACATGAGATTGTAGCAACAAAAACCCTTGTGGATTGGCTTGTGCCACCATGTTTGACAAAAACATAGCATGAACCATCAAATGTGCCTCGTGATCTTGCTCTGGAAACACTTGAAGTGGTGCACCTTTCATAGAATTTGCGTTTTCTGTCGCAGGATCCACTGGTGCAGGCGGTTGTGGTGGCGGTAAAATGCCGTCAATGTTCTTAATATCAAGTGCATCATACATTCTTCGATATGCTTCGTACTGATTATGTATTTGTGGTGCAGCTTGTGCCAGTTGCAACTGTGTTTGTGCCAATGACAGACGTTGTGACATAGAAAATATGTTTGGATCTGACACTGGAAGTATATCGACACGACCATCAAAATCATTTTGCATAATTTGTGGTGCAACATTGCCTACAAAATACGGATAAGGTACTGGATTTTCCGAAAAAATCTCTGCTAACATACGAAACTCTTGCTTTTGAGCATAATGTAAACGCTTGTGTATACTAGAAATAATCTTTGAGCCTTGTTCTATCAACGCAACTGTAGTTCCAACTGGTGCTTGTGAGTTAACATCACTGATTTTTGCGTCAGCAACTTGTGCAAAACGTCTACCAGAGTCAACAACTACACCTAAAAGTTGTGCCAATGTCCCAGATGGCTCTTTGTAGGGCAAGGGGATAATGGAGTTTTTCAAGTCACCACCTGGAACATCTATATCTCTAAACTCACCTGGGTTAAGAGGTTCATCGTCATTTCGGATTCTAACGCCTCTTGCCTTAAATCCAGCAGGTAAGTTTGATAATGTGCCTGCATCTATTAGCTGTCTCAATATAGATGTGGCAGCACGAGATAATCCACCTATTGTATGCAGTAAACCAAAACCATAAAAGCCAAAACCTGGTAAAAATTTAAAATGAACAAAGTATTGTCTTTTTCTTTTTAACGGATCTTGTTCTCTAAAGTTTCTAACCACTGATAAAACTTTATTTGAGCCTTGATCGATGGTGACAATATAAGGCAACATAATACCCGAAGGCTGCCCTTCACTATCCAGATCTTCAAAACCTTCCAAGTCCAAGTCAACATGGACTTCAAGTAAGGTGTAACTGTCGTCTGAATAATTAGGATGTAATCCTTGAAGCTCATCAGTAGTTTCTTGGATGGCTCCTTCATCGTCTCCAGTGTCTGTCGTAGATAATTCAACATCTTTATATACTCCCGCAACTTGTAGTTTACGGATATCATTAAAACTCATTCGCACCATGTGTGTGACTCGCTCTGCTGTTCTGATATCAGAGGCAGAGTACGGAACTATTAAATCTTCTGCTGGTACAAATTTAGATACCGCTCTTTGTTTCGTGGGATCAAAGTACACTTTCTTAAATGTAGAACCAGTAAGTGGTAAATAAAATAACATCTGATCTGTGTCTTGATCGTATTCTTCCATGACTTCAGTAATCTGATAGTTCATGTAATCTTTTATTCTTTGTGCTTGATCTTCTGTTTCTTTTGTTGCAACGCCAAGTATTTGTGTTTTTACTGGACCACCACTTGGTAACATTTCTTTATACGCTTGTGACTGAAACTGTGTTGTTGCCTCCGATAAAAGTGGATGTGTTACACCACTTGCACCGAGAAATGGATCACTTCTGTCCTCGTAGTTTATACCAAGTAAGTTCAAGCCTTTGGCTATAGCTTCTTCCCAGTCTTGTCTTGATTCTAAATCTTCTTTTACTTTTGACTGTAGATCAGATGCAATAGATGCTAAC
>Ga0181414_1000312_pt1 | contig 14908 bp, 7 predicted proteins | sample 37SPOviralmetaG_FD_130139 | JGI IMG/M metagenome (GOLD analysis project Ga0181414, IMG submission 130139) | Marine viral communities from the oligotrophic San Pedro Time Series (SPOT) site, San Pedro Channel, CA, USA - 37 SPOT_SRF_2012-11-28 | ecosystem: Environmental > Aquatic > Marine > Strait... | reverse complement strand
TGAGCACCTACGACAGCCGAGTCTTGTTTCATAAACATTTCTCTAACGTAAATACCGTCGGCAAAAGTATGTTTTAGTGGAAATTTGTCGCTGTGCACTATGCTTTTACCGTCACCTTCGACTAAGTCTCCATCAGCAATAGCTAGCAACGATCTTTGGAAAGCTTCTATCTTCTCTCTTTGTTGCAGCTTGTGCTCAATATTTTTTAGCTCTACCTCGTTAGACATTTAATTTAATTTAATTACTGTTATATAATCACACTTAGCACCGCTTATTTACTGCTTTCAAATACCTCGCAGCCAATAGAGAATATCTCAGCTTTGTCGGTAGACTTGTTGACAAATTTAATATCAGCATAGTAACCTAACAAACTAGAAAGGTTAGCGGCGTTGTCTTTGCTAAACATTATGAAGTTGCTTGTGGTGGGGGTTGAAACGTTATCATCGTGCGTTATTACTACAATATTTTTATTTATGTGCTCTATAGGGCCCATCTTAACAATGTTACTATAGCCTGTAGCTGTTTGCATTTTACCGGCATCTGCAGCCGCCTCAATAACAGGTACGTAGTACGCTATATCACCTACTTGAGCAGAGATGTTTACGTTGTTTGCAAATTTTAAAGTTAGTGTTGACATATTATATTATTTTTTTTCTTGCAAGTACAAATCTTCCAGCGCTAGCAAAGCTTGGGCTTACTATTAATGGATCAGAATAGTAGTCTGTATCTGTTTGCACCTCGCTACCAACAACTGAGGTTTCGTACGCTACGGTGAACTCAATAGCTGTACATTTTCCACTAGAAAAAGTACCAGCCGCATGTAATTTATAATTACCCAATTGCGTAGCAATAGATCCTTTTGTTAAATCAGTAATGTTTGCTACGTCCATAAACTCATCAAGCTTAGTTTGATCATTAATTCTAATGGCTGTTGTGTCAGATAAGTTGTACATAACGAACTCTGTATCTGTACTCTCTACTTGAGTCGCCGTGTACTTGAACTTATGCGTTGCAACAGCACCTGAAGAGTAAGCTCCGTGAATATCAACTTCGTAATACTTACCATGATTATCCGAGTCAAATCTAAGTCCTGTCCAGTTGCTAGCTCCGCTAGGGTTTGCTCCTCCAGTTCCAGCTAATAGTTGCTCAAACGTTATTGCCGTTAAAGTTGCGTTAACGCTAGACGTGCCTAAGCCGTCGTGATTGTAAGCATCATAGTTAGCTTGCTCTGTCTGCGTCAGTGTTAATCCAGTAGGACTGTAGCCATATTTGTGTGTTGTTACGAAGTCGACGTGAGAAGCACCCCCGGCAGCTAGAATATAATCAACCTCGTCTATATATAAACTGTATCTATGATTTAAGGTTGGAGCAGCTGATGTCGTACTCATTGCCGGCGCTGGTATTCTTAAGAAAGCACCCTGCTCCCAGTTAGCGGCTAGAAGAATGTCAGGATACAAAGATACGTTAGGAGCAAATTTTATTGTCATTAAAACCTTGTTATCAGCTTCATCGGCACCTGCAAACACACCGTCTATGTAATTACCTAGATTGCTAAACTCAACACTTTTTATAGCGTCTTTAACTGGTATCAAGTTATTAGCTCCAAAGGTAGATGAACTTGAGTTGTTAGGATAATAGTTTATTGTTTGCCCTTCAAAACTTACCACTCCAGGATCACCTGAAACATAATACTCTTGATTTCTAAAAGTTAGCACGCCGGTAGAAGCACTCAAGTCTCCGCTGGCTACAGCTACACCTAAGAAGGAAGTTATGCTGCTTACATTTATTACCTGCCCTACGTTTGGAGCTAGCACTATTAAAAAGTCTTCAAAAACATCGTCTAGATCTTCTTGGCTAACAACCACGGTAGAAATGTCCACTGTTGCTTCATCGTGAAAAACCGTAGTTTTGGCTACCACGTCAACGTAGTTTGTGTCAGGATTTGGCACTGTATTTGTCCTTAAACTACCGAAAGTAAAGCCAAACGGTGGAGTAGAAGCCTCGTGATCTATAAAGTAAGGATTATCAGCAGCTACATCAACGTCTTCAACGCCTACACGAACTCTAAGATCCGAAGTATTAAAATCTCCCGGATCAACTGGGACTGGTGTCTCTATGGCGTTCTCAATTAAAAGTGCCGGTATTCTTAAGAAGTCTACATTGCTTTGCGAGCCAGTTCCGCTCGTGTCGGGATTGTAGAAAATTCCAACAGTTATACTATTGACGTTTCCGCTTATATCGTAACCGTAATTGTATTGGAAGTTGTAATTTCCATCAGCAGAACTAAGTGTTATAGTCGCGCTATCAGAAGCGTCGTTAAATTGATTAAACGTTTTTCTAGCAGTTACAGTTGCGCCATCTGAGTCGTTAGCTGGCGTAGTGGCTAAACCATCGTTGTCTACGCTTAAAAGAGTGTTTGTTATTTTAGCTATGTCAGTAGCATTAAAGTAGAAGCCTTCGTTTGCTATCAACTTAAAAGAAGCTATCTGCGTAGAATTATTATAAGGATTTATGTTTTCAGCTGCTATCTCGTATGTAGCATCAAATATGTTTCCAAGAGTTTCGTTGAAAACGTTAAACTCTTCGCCATAAAAGCCAACAGTGTAATCTGCACTAACAGCTGTAGGTGAGACTATAGAGTACGGTTGGCTGTTGTTACTTATCGTTACACCTGTGGTGTCGTCTTCTATGTCTGAGAAAAACTCAAAGCACAGCTTAAGTGTGTGGTCAACTAACGCGACGCTAGTCATAGTAAACCCAAGGTTAAATGCTAAGTCGGCGCTTACGGGTACAGCGTTATAAGTTATTGTAATAGTAACACTTGTTTGCCCGGCTGTAGGAAGATCAGTACTAACATCGTAAGTGGTGCCATCATAAGCTACACTAGGCGTAACACCACCAATATCATCTAAGGCATCAGAATCTAAGTTTATGTTTCCAAGAACATAACCACTAGCAGCGGTAAGCGTTACGGTGCTAGTAACTGTGCTTGCGCTCGCTCCAGTTAGCAAAGTATCTGAATCGCCTACTATGGTTGGAGCGTTGCTTCCACCTGTTTGGTTCATTGTAGCTGTTATAGTTCTTAAAGTTCCAGCTGTGTCGCTACCTGAAACACTACTAACAGACCCAATACCTTGAAATGAAATTTCTTGAGAGTCTAAGTTTCCAGACCCACTACCATCACCACCACCCAACGTGTTAGTCCAAGTAGTCTGTAGGCCTTGTATAGAGTTAAACCATTTACCTTCTTTTTCTTTAAACTCTAGAACATTACCCTCTTGCTGATCAGTACTTATAGATTCTACATACCAACCTTCTCTAGCTACATTATTATAGTACTCTTGATAGTTTTGATCAGGAGTTCTAGTGGCGTAAGCGTCGTCGTCATTTACCAGTACAACTCTAGCTTGTGATCCTTCATAGTTTAGCAAGTTAAAACTTTTAACTGACGAAGGCATATCGTTAAACACGGGGGTTACGCTAGAATAGTATTGCGTACCATAAAAATTATTTCTAGCAGCAAAGCCTGGATTAACACCATGCTCCCAAATTTTACCTGAATTAAAAGTGTAATACGTATTGTTTAAAGATAAACCATGCTCCAAGGCGTATCCTCTAAAGCTAACCCAGCCGTTAGTACTTTCGTTGAAAGAAAGCGTGTTAACCTCTTTAGTAGAAGCTGTAGTATCGATAGCAGAGTGTATGGTTAAATCATACTCGTCTTTCCTAGAGTTAAAAGATCCTACGGCTGCCGTAGCGCTTTTTAGGTTATCAGCAAAATAGTTTTTCATACCTATCTCTGATATTTTTGTTAAACCGTCCTTAGAGAGTCTTAAAACAGCCCCTCTGGCTCTGTCTGTAAAGTAACATCTGAACTCGTTCTCAGCAAAAGACTCTGGATTCCTAGATATACCAAAGTCACCCGCGAAAGGTATAGCTGTTCCAAGAACCCTGTTTGATGCTGTTAAGTTAGTGTTTCCATCGGCGTTAAACAAAGCGTCTTTGCTAGAAAGAACTTTAAGAACCTTATCTTCGCAAAATGCTACGATGTCTGTATTTCTTGAAAATAGCTTTTGTATGCTACCATACTCTGGGTTCAAGTCTTTTGTTATACCTTCAGCAGCTATAAATTGATTTAAGCTATTGACACCGTTCTTAGAGTTGTATATTCCAGAAAATATCAAGCCATGTTTTAAGTGTTTTCTCTTATAGTTTGAAGACACTGTAGAAACTTTAACGCCGTTATCTAGTTTTGTAGAGTTGAATTTGTCTAATATCCTGTCTGTTTCAACCCCGTTTTCAAATGTAAAGCAGTTGTAAAAAGGTAGCGTTTGTGGTTTACCCCAGTTGTATGATTTTATATAAAACACGCAGTTACCACTTTGATACTTTACTTTTTTATCACCATCTAGAAATCCTTTGAAATTTTGATTTATAGCGTGTGGAGAAGCTGAGTTGTCACTTTCATCTAAGTTTATTTCTAATGTAACAACAGTGCGGTCATGCTTTTGAACTCTAAGGTAAGCTTTTTCGTATATCATGCTACCATCACTACTACTGTGAAAGTTCATTAGCATTGGAACTCTTAGCTTTACTATATTCTTGTTTAAGCCTTTTACTGGCGAACCGTAGACAGACTGTATTGAGTTGTGAATTTTTTGATAAAACACGCTACCTGTATCAAGAGAATTAGCCTCTGGATTTCCAAAATTAATTCCTTGAGTAGTGCCATCAAATTTTACCGCATAACCTGTCACCCTGTCGCCAGGCTCGATAAAGTTTTCTATGTTTTCATTCCATAGGTAAACGGGGTTAGCCCCACCAACTTCATAATATATATCTAGATCTGGCCCTTGATCTGGAAGAGTTTGAAATATAGCAGTATTAGCTCTAGTTCTAACCATTTGATTAGTGGCGTTTCTAAACCTTTTACGAAGAGCGGCATCAGCTTTTATTTTTACAAAAAACTTACCTTTTTTATCTTCGTCAGACACTGATATTCCTTCTGGCAACTCTGGATTTGGGTGAGCAGTGTCCTCGGCTCCACCGATACCAGGTATAGTTGTTGGGTTTGGAGCTTCGTTAGATATAGCTAATACTTTATACTGATTTGGATTTATACCAACCCAATGGTCAAGAGGTTTAGTTAGTATTAAAGTGTCGTCTTCTTTTATTTTGTTTCTTTCAGTTGAGTTAAAAGAAATCCAATATTCTAAGGCTAAGATTGGTGATCCATCGGAAAGTAGCGCTGGATAAGCAGCATGCATTGCTAGGTTGTAGTACTCGTTTGATGTTTCTTTAACAAAGTACTTATAGTACTCAGCCCAATAAGGTATTGTTCCTTTAGGACATACGCTTAGTCTTAGATCAGAAGTTCCTGACCTATGCTCAGCTTGCCCTAAGCTAAAAGCAGCATCCTTACCTACAATCACAGAAGATTCTCTTCCGTATCTGTCTTTAAAAACAACGCCAACCGTGTATGTCCTGTTTCTTTTCAAACCAGGCGCCACTCTACCCCTTCCATTTCTACCATCGGTAGATATTATACCTATGCCCTGCTTAAAGTCTAGATTATAGTTATGTTCTAACGACTTTTTGCTTGAAAAGTTAAAGTTTATCTTTTTTCTATTAGAATCTACTAAGTCGTAGCCCTCTTGATAGTTGGCATAAATTAACCTACTAGAAGAAATACACTGTGCTTTAGCAGTGATTGGTACGTTGTCAAAAGGCCTAAACACTTGCATCTCGGGCACTACGCTTCCAACTGTTCCAGGAGGCACTATGTAAAACCCTCTGTTGTGTGACGCGTTGTAAAATCTCCAGTCGCTTAAATGATTATGTGAATATTGATGAGTTAATCCCGCGAAGGTTGTTTCGTCTAAAGTGTATGGCCCTAGTATAGGTCCAGCAGATGGAGCCGATCCCCAAAGATTTCCATTGCCAATAAGTGGGTTTAATGTGCTTAAAGGTATGTGCTTGTCTCCGCCTTGATACCCAGAGTGATTCCAACTAGAAGATGGTTCTACAACAGAAAACTCTCCGATAGGAGTTGGAGCATTTTGTACTGTTGCTCTTTTAATATTCTTTAGAAGATACACGTTAGTATTACCGTCTTCTTTGTATAAAATATCTACAGAGTCTATATCTATAGGCCTAAGGCTGTTTCTTCTTCTTCCAAAAGTAGGATAACCATAGCTTTCGGTTAACTTACCTCCACCTAAAAAGTTTGTTACAGCTAGCCATTTTAAGTTGTTTTTTATAGCTTCATTTTGGCCATTATCAGAGTTATACAGATAAGGGCATTTAGGAATGAAAGCTGGCTCAGTGAAAGGTGACATAGGAGAAACTTCTCCGTCTTTGTATCTCCATCTATAAGCAAATCTAACAAATTTTTCCTCGTACATAGATCCAGCTTCCTCTGAGTCTAAGTAAGCCACCCACTTACAAGCTAAAGGAGTTGTCGTTGAGTCTACCAATGAGTCTGTAGCTGCATTTTGATAGCCAGCGTTAGCATCTACAAGAATCACTTTTATCTTTGTTATTTTTTTCTCATCGTAACCAAAGTGATGCTGTATAGTTTCTACAGTTGGATCTTCTACAATCTGAACCTTAACTTTGTAGCCATGCTTTCCGTTGTAAAGAGCTAGTATATCACCGCTCTTCCAACCGCCTTGGTATGGGTATCTTTGTATTATTTTGTCAAAATAATTTGTTTTACCAGCCTCGTAACCAAGAGAAGGGTCTACGTGCAGCTCGTATTCAATAGTTTCATCTCCAAGATCTAATTCGTAATTCTCTCCAACCTGGTTAAAAAAGCTAAAGTCTGAAGCCTCTTTTTGCCCATACGGCATTGGAACCTCATCACTTTCCGCGTTACCAACCATAGCTAACTGCAGTGGTCCTCCAAGACCAACCTCATTGCACATGGCGTCTCTACCACCTGGACCAAGACGTTTAGTGTCTCTCATCCAAAGTTTAGGTGGAGATATAGGCCCAATTCTAGCTACCGTAACGTCGCTTTTTTTCATAGTCTCCCATAGCACTGCGTTCCCCTCGGTTGTAGTGTCATCAGCTGGAAAGTAATATCTTGTAGTAGCGTATAAGTTTGGCGTATCTCCTAAGCTTCCGTCAGTATTTAGTTTAGAACCTTCAATACCTTTAGTTATGTTTATCTTCTTAGGCTCATCGTAGTCCGTGGTAAAAAACAGCATGTCGTCTACAACATCAATAGCTGTAACTTTAGTTCCTTCAGGCGTTGCGCTAGACACTGTGGTTTCAGCAAAGTCTTTGTCTGTATAGCTGTAGGTATGGCCAGTCTTAAAGTTTAATATTCTTTCTTTATTAAATTTTAATACAGCGCCGGCACGAACTTGAGCCTCCGTTAGAAGCACTGGCTTGCTTAAGGTTAGTGTTATTACCGTGTTTGTTGGCGTTGCGTTTACCGCTACTATACCACCTCCAGAGTTCCAACTTACCTGCACGTCCTCTACGTAAACCCCATTGTAAGTGCCGTCCCACAAGCTGTTGCCATCAACGTCTACAGCATCAACAGTCATACCTATTTCTAATCCGTTTATAACATCAGTGCTTAATACTGCCGCGGTATGAGCATGTGTAATGTCTTCGTAGGGCGTTGGAAAGTTATTGTGATTTGTTTGAAAGCTAACAGTGTTACTAACAGCGTCTCCACTCCAAAAAGGCCAATTTGCTCTGACTTCGTAAATATCTACAAATACAGGTTCCATTTTAGATGATCCAGAAACAACAGCGTCAGGAGTTAGCTTAGTGACTATATCGGCTTTTCTACCTACAGACACTGGTTTATGAATACTAATCACATCATCTACAGCGTTTGATCCCGCGTAAGACTTGTCCATAACAATTTTAGTGGTAGACCCTAAGTCTGTTTTAGATAAAACTTTCGTGTCTTTCGATATGCCATCACTAACATCACTAAACACGTAGTCGCCGACATCAACGCTGGCGGCTATATCTGAATTTAAAGTTAAAGTGTCGTTTGATATACTTGTAGTCGCTACGGCTGTAACAGTGCCTTGCACTGAGTGAAATTTAGATGGTTGAGACTCGTAGTCAAACGCATCCGCCACCAAAGAATATATTGCGTTTTCTCTTTCGTCAGCTATAGCTCCAACCACCTGAGCCGTAGACGACATTCCGTTAAATGTGTTTTGCGTTACAGTTATGTAATCACTTTTTCTTGGATCTCCAACAAAAACTAAATCCTCACCCAGAGCGTTAGAGCCAAAATCTGCAAAAGACATTGGAGCGTATTCTCTTCGTGCTATTCGCTTAGCGTAAGGCTTGTGATAGCTAACTAGATTAAGGGCTTTGTTAGAAACAATATTCCTAGCTGTACCAACGTCAGATCCCTCAGCTGTAGATACTTGTATATTTAAAGCATCTCTATATTCTCCATCTGATACTAATCTCTCGTCAAGGTCTTTGTTCATTCGACCCTGCATAAAATTTCTTTTTAACTCTGGCATCTACTAGTGTTTAATTTGTTTTGATTTACCTCTTAATACTTGAGTTATTTCTTCTAACTTAATGTTTGATAATCTTAGCTTAGCCTGTCTCTTCGCGGCTCTAGCCTCTCTTTTAAACCTGTCAACTAAGTACTCGGGCGTGTTAGCCTTAGTTGCTAAAACGGCGTGAGCTATATACTTGTACATTGCTTCCTCCGCAAACTTATGTACTTGCATTTCGTCTTCAGTTCCTAAGCTATCACTTATGTACTTTAGTATCACAGGATTACCGCTTAAAGTTGAAGAGAAATGTATCTTACCTTTCAATTCATCTATGTAAAATGTTCCGTTAGCCTGAGCGAACTGAGGATCAATACCAAATCTTTGACCGTAGTTAGCGTCGTAGTAGCTAGTGTCATAATCTCTTACGTGGTCAATATCAACACTAGATAGATCGTCGTTACCTTTGTACTTGTCCCAAGTTGTTGAGTCTGAAGTTTGTATCTCATCACTATTTAGAGTATAATCACCGTTAGCATCTTGTGCTATTTTCTGTGGATTGCTAGATATTCTAGCTGGATGCAGTACGTGCTCTATACCTGAAGAATCACTGTAAGTTAGCTTGACATAGTTAACGTAGTCGTGAGGCAACGGCATTTGAAGCGTTGCTGGTACTACTATTTCTTGAGCTTTAGTTGACTTAAATGTGTCAAAGCTCAACTCTTGTAAAGCTCTTTGAGCATGGAATACTACGTCAAGTCTTTTTATTTTAGATATAATTTTATCTTCTCCAACGTAGGCTAACATAAACTGATCTATAACAACCTGCAGCGAAGTAAATTGATAGTTACCGTATTGAGTGTCGTCTGCTGTGTTTTGAGTGTTATCAGCACCTTGATAATAATTTCCTGTTGTTCCTTCAAATAACGGCATATATTATTGTTTTTCTTGTTGTAAGTTTTCTTGTTGCTCTAATGAAGCTGCTTGAACTAAACCTGGTTTATTTATAACTATACCGGCTAACTCTAGTATCTTGTATACTAAAGGCATTTCTTCAGATCCATGAAGATCAAAGTTTTTGCTATTAGAAGCGTTATACATTGGATACTCATTTCCTCCGCTGCTATTTGGAACTATAGTATATCCCCAGTATACATCTTCTGGTCTTTTTATAAAGTTGTGTGTTATAGTATCTGCAGACGATGGAGTTGGATATAGCTTTATAGACGCATCGCTTACCCTAACGTACACAGGATTTTTACTAGTAGGTCTAGCTAAAGGCGAAACGTTGTATTTTGTTATTTCGTTAGCATTTACTAAAGGTACTTGAGTAGCGTAACTTTGACCAGATCTTTGCCACATAACTTCACCTAGTCTATAAACAGTGTTAGTACCGCTATCGCCAATGCTTGTATTATCTACTTCTTTAATAGATATACTACCAAAAGTTATATATTTACTCGCATTAGTAGTATCTGAATTTTGTAATCTTATATTGTGATTACTAGTGGTGTCTGCTATAAAAGTAAAGCTGAAAGAACCAATTGAAGGTTCATTTATGGTGTGACCAATATTATTAAGCCCTCCGTCATCAATATGTATTTTGTAGCCAGATGGCTCGTCCATAGCTATAATTTCCCAATTTACTACATATTTTTTACCCGCTGTTAAAGCAACGTTAGTATCACTTTCCGCTATGTGAATAGCACTGTTAGCGTTTTGTAGAATTTTTAAACCACCATTATAACTATTTGCGGAAGATGGAGCTTCATGGGATACAACACCGTTGCCAGCTACTACTTCTGACCAATCCGTTATGTCAAGCTCAAAATCATCTTCAAACTTAGCACTTGAGATAAGAGATTGATCATTAATTTTAAACGGAGCTATTTTTTCTTCTAATATATGAAGCATGTCAGCATACTCGGTTGAGTTGCCTGGAGCTCTATTATACAAGTTTATGTCATAAAAATATTGCTCAAATATTTCCATCTGAGCTTGGTTGGCTAGTAAATTAAATTCAAGAGGCGTTACATAGCCTCTTTGTTCTTTATTAGCAAGTGCTAACACTCTTTGATATACTGTGTTTATATTTACCGCCATTATGTATGTTTTTATAGTTAAGCAACCACCCCGCAGAGTGGCTGCTCTACTATATAGTGATTACGCGTTTAAACGCTTTTCAATATTGGAGTATATCTCCATTCCTTCATCTGTTTTAAACCAAGCGGCTAAAGCAGAATACGGGTGTTCATCAAATGGTACTGTCATAATTTTTCTATCATTTGAAGCCCACATAAAGTTACGTTGATCTCCTGATAGTTTGATTATTCTAGCTTCTACAGCTTTAATACCAAAATTTCTAAGTTGAACATTATCATCTGTAGTTAATTCTAAGAACAGTTTAGGATTTCTTTTAGCAAATAGTAGTAAATCTCTTTTAAGCTCCTTAGAACTCAACTCATTTACTTTAGATCCCACTTCTACTCTCATTATAGCTTCAGCCATATCAATATCCATTGATCTTGCTATAGTTAAAGCTTCAACTTCAAACTCTAACCAATCTAATTGATTTTCTGCAATTTCGACAGGTTTGTGTTCGTAAAAAATACTGTCTCTGTGAGGGTGGTACAAAGAAAGTAGCTTTTGCAAAACAGTTTCTTCTTTTGGAACAAACAAAGATCCACTTCTAAATATAATATGTGATAATCTTTGATCGCCTTTCATTTCGTCAACAAAGCATGTTTGCTGATTCTTGCAATACTTAAGCTCTCTTTCAAATCCTTTTTCCTCGTCAAAGTAATAAACATTTGCAGATCGTATCATCTTAGATAAAGGCTTTTTACCGCCTTTCAAATAATACACTCTATCTTTTATTTCCCAATCGGGTTTTTTTGGTTCTGGTTTAGCTTCTACTTTAGGAGCTTTAACCACCGGCGTATCGATCACCGCTTCTTGAGGCGCTACCTCAACTGTTTTAGCTGTTTGCTTTTTAGCCATAATATAATATAATAAAAATTAATAAAAAAAACTACCCCACCCGAAGGCAGGGTAGTTCAAAGTATTTCTACTTCATGATCATAAAGTTGTTAGCACCTTGAGTAACTAAACATCTTTCTGATAAGAAGTGGATTTGCATTGCATCTAAAGCAGACGTCGAAGCTCCAACTGAACCAGTAGTCCAAGTTTTCATCTTACGATTATCTGTTTGAGAAGCTCTATAACGAACGTGTAAGAAAGGACGCTTAAGGTTCTTTCCTAAAGACTGATCGTAAACAGTTGATGTACCTGCAGGAATAATAACCCCACGGATAGCGTTAGCGCCAGCCGCATCATTAATACCACCACGAGTAGCTTTGTCGTTTAAGTAACGGAAGTCAGACTTATAGAAGTCGTAAGATCCTCTACGGAAACCAGAAAAGCCTAAGTTTAACGCCATATCCTCATCGTTTTCGAATACTCCGTAAGAAGTACCACCAGCACCATAAGAATTCATAGAAGCTAACATATCGTCCATTGCTAAGCTAGTAGCACGGTTAACGAATAATATGTTCTCTTCAATAGCACCTTGCTTGTCAAATTCAGCTAAGATAGCATCAAACTCAGCTAAGTCAGTAGCAGCGTTAACACCAGTTACACCTGAAGTTTCGTTACCTCTTGACTCGATAGCAGCAAATAAACCTTCAGTACCAACTTGATTACCGTTAGCTCCGTACATTCCGAAAGCTAGGTCAACATTAGTACTAGATCCATCAGCCGCGCTAAGCTCACCTTCAAGCATAGCCATCTCTAAGTAGTCGTTGAAACGAGCTCTTGTGTCAGCTTCTGCTTTTAGGTACCATAAGTAACCTGATTGTCCTTCTTCACCTGTAACTTCAACCCAACCAACTCTAGCTGTATCAGAACCTGATACCTCGTAGTAGTCTTTAATAATAATTGGTTTGTTGCTGTAAGTTTGCATTTTAGGCTCGTTAGCACTATGTGAGTCAGACGCTGCTGTACCCGTTGCATTAGTGTAAGACTTACCTTTCGCGTATTCAGAACCATAAACTAATATAGTCGTGTCGTTGTCTACACTTGACACTACAATATCGTTAGCCGTATAAGGAGCTACAGCGATAACGTTGTTAATAACTTCAACAACTAAAGCTTTAGTAACACCAGCAGAGTTAGCTACAACTACAGTGTCGTGAACTCTAACAGCATGATCGATAGAACCAGATGCAACAGCTTGCCCATCAATTTCTTTTTGTAAAGTAATTTCAGTAGCGCCAGTAGTAGCACCAGCAGCGCCTAAACCAGCTCCAGCGTTTTGGTTAGTAATTCGGCCAGTATACGAAATGTGTAAACGTCCTTGTTCAGACCATACAACCTGATCAGCTTGCATTGCCTCTTCAGCCCCTATTTTAGATAAAAAGCCTGCGATAGTTCTCGGTCCGAAAACTTCAGCCTCTTTTTCCATAAGGTCTGGTAAGTATTGTTGAGCCCACGTTGTGTCTGCGGTACCCGTAAAATCTAAATAGTTTGTGTTTAGCGTCTGCTTGTTTGGAGCAGGAGTGCTATTCAAACTAGGTCCATTAGTAATTGCCATTTTTAATTTGTTTTAAATGGGTTAATAAATTATTTTCGTTTTTTAAATTTAAACGAAGGAGTTGTATCTAAATCAAGAGCTTTTACTCTCATACCGTTCGCTTGAACCTCTCCATGAGAAGTCCTAGGCGTCATATCGATATTTTTAGTTTTAGCCACCGAATTCTTCAAAGCGTCAGCTTTGCCTTGTTCGTAAAAGTGTTGTGCTAAAGAGTCAGCGTTCATAGCCGCATACAATGCTTTGTGATAACCCGCCGCGTCGGTAATCTTACCTTCACTATCAATAAAATTATTTATAAAGTTATTGATGTCGCTTTGAGTTTCTTTTACTTTGTTAGCGTCTTTAACGTTGTACTTAAACGTTTTGTCTTCTACTTGGTATTCGAAACCTTCGAAACCGTCGTTGAAAACATTATCTGTTCTCTCAACAAAAGCGTTTGAGCGTTCTTCAGCAATCTTTTGATTCTGTTCAGCTTCTTCGTTATATCGATTAAAGAAGTCCATTGCTTTCTGATATTCATCATTGACAATAGGCTTAGCCTTAATCTCATCATAATACTTAGACTTTTGCCCGTCTAAATAGGCCTTAGCTTCGGCAACCTGCTCTTTTAAAGCTAATTTTTTTCTTTTAACATCACGATCTTCGTCAACTTCTTCATCAAAAGAAAATTGATCGTCCATCATGAACTCTATTTCTTCAGCCGATAAATGCGGCTTTGTTGTTTTGTAGTATTCTTGTAGAGCCGTGTGGTTATCCATTTCGTCATAATTTTGGTTTAACCTAACATAATCCTCTACACTACCTCCAGTTTCGTTAACAAAGTTAACTAACTTCTCTACATTCTCAGGTAAAGGATTACCTGTTTCTTGAGATTCTTGAATAGCTTCATTAGCTGTTTCAATAACGTCGTCTACTTTTTCTTCGACTGTTTGTTCCTCTTGAGGAACTTCTACTTCGCTTGCAGCTTCTTTTAAAGCCTCATCAGGCTCTTGTTGAGCGGCCTCTTCTATCTCGTTTAACTTATTCATGTCTAAAACAATAGTTCCATCTTCTTTATAAGATACTGGCGACTCTTGTTCTACAACTTCTTCTTGTGGCTGCTCGTTTACCTGCTGCTCTTCAATGTTTTCATTTTCTTCCATAATATAAAATATAAATTAGTTTTTGTTATCTTGGGTCAAAGGCGCCTAGCCCAAAATCACCAAGGGTGTCGTTCCCAGATGATTCAAAGTTTTTAGGTGGCGCTCCTGTTTTTCTTTGGTCTATAAGCTCTGACTGTTGCGTAGCTTGTATTTTAGTTCTTTTATCTTTTCTATCCTCTTTCTCTGTTTCTTTACTCTTAATCACTTGTAGTTCCATCTGCTTTAACTGCATGTTTATTTGAAACTCGTGATTCATGAGCTCTTTTTTAACATTAGCTTCTTGCATTAGCATCTCTGCTTTCATTTGAGTTTTAGCTTCTTCTAACTGTATTTGAGTTTGAACTAAAGCTTGACTCTTTTGAACTTCAGCTTGAGCAGCAACCTGTTGAGCCTCTGCGTTAGCTTGCGACTGAACCTTTATATTTTCTTGCTGCATCTTTTGATCTCTCTCTATTTTCTTTTTTCTACGTATTTTAAGAAGTTGATTTGCTAGCTTTATGTTTTTAATTTCTCTAAGGTCAATAGCATCTTCTAGATCTAAAGCTTGTTGCTGCAAAGATTGCTGTATGTTGTTTTCTAGCATTTGCTTTTCTTCTTCATCAGGCGTAAGCTCTAAGAATATTCCAAAGTCATACAAGAACAAACTCTTAACGTCATCTAATGTTCCCACGTTGTGAGCACCTATAGCT
>Ga0181414_1000309_pt1 | contig 15006 bp, 14 predicted proteins | sample 37SPOviralmetaG_FD_130139 | JGI IMG/M metagenome (GOLD analysis project Ga0181414, IMG submission 130139) | Marine viral communities from the oligotrophic San Pedro Time Series (SPOT) site, San Pedro Channel, CA, USA - 37 SPOT_SRF_2012-11-28 | ecosystem: Environmental > Aquatic > Marine > Strait... | reverse complement strand
CGTCGGCTTCGGGGAATGGGATTGGGATATTCTCGCCAACGAATGGGATGCCGTGGAATTGGAAGCGTGGGGGCTCGATGTGTGGGTGCCTGAAGACCCGACACTTGAGGAAATGCCTGCTTTACCAGAAGGAGAGCGCGATCCATACCAACAAATGACTTTCAACTTACACGATGAACAAACCAAAACAGTAAAACACGCTATAAGCCTGGCACGAGGTGCATTAACACGGGAAGAGAAATATATTTTCACTAATTGGCTTCGGGCACAAGGTATCAAAGCCAGGCAAATTAATGAGGCCACCGGCTCAATGATGGGGAGCCATTATTTAACCGATAAATCCCAACCAGACGTTCCGACCATCGAAAAATGGGAGAAATTTCGTCATTTGGTAACGGTTGAAATACCCCAAGATATTGACGACTTAATTAATCGACACACCATAGCGGAACACAACAACGAAAACGCAAATGGGAATGCATTGTTTGACATTTGCAACAAATACGTCGAAGAAAATGAGCGCGAAAGAGATTGAAGTGAAACCAATTAACAGCAAGGCGGCTGCGGTATTAGTAAAACGCGTACATTATTCCGGAACCTGCGCGGCAAATTCTCAGCTTCACTTGGGGGTTTTTTATCGCGGCAAATTAGAGGGGGTGATGCAATATGGCCCTCCCATTGATAAACGTAAAGTCATAGGTTTAGTAGAGGGAACGAAATGGAACGAGTTTTTGGAACTTAATCGAATGGCCTTTTCGGATGTGCTTCCGCGCAATTCCGAGAGCCGAGCCTTGGCCGTTTCCTTTAAATTAATTCGAAAACATTACCCGCACATCAAATGGGTGTTATCCTTTAGCGATGCGACCCAATGCGGTGACGGCACAATTTACCGAGCGGCAGGTTTTGCGTTGACTCAGATCCGCAAAAACACAATGTTGCTTCGAATGCCCGACGGTGATGTAGTACCTTCTCTAACCATTACAAACGGACAAAGCGGAAAAAAAAGGCTCTGCGAAAAGTATAACGTCCCATTCTATTCGGGCGCGCATATTAAGCCGTTCTTAGATATTGGAGCGAAGAAAATCGCCGGTTTCCAAATAAGGTACATCAAAATTTTAGATAATTCGTGTAAATTAGCGTGCGAAACGCTACCGTATTCCGCAATCCAAGAAGCGGGAGCCGGAATGTATAAAGGCGAAAAAACAGGCGGTTGAAGCATTGTGGCGATGCGCCCGGCATCCAGCCGGGAGAGGGCAGTTCGATTCTGACCCTACCGCTCAACTTTTAGAAGATGGAAGCCGTAAAACTGAACAATTTAGACAGTAAAAAAGCAGCAATGCTGGAAGCCCTTGACAAGTCGTTGGGTATCGTTTCTACTGCTGTTAAAATGGTCGGAATATCTCGAGGCACTCACTACAACTGGCTGAAGGACGACCCCGACTATAAGAAGGCGGTCGACTCAATCCAGGACGGCGTTCTCGACTTCGCAGAAAGCCACCTCTATAAACTCGTAAAGGAAGGCAACCCCGCCGCGACTATCTTCTTTCTAAAGACCAAAGGCAAGAAGCGCGGATATATCGAACGGCAAGAGATAGAGGTACAAGAGAAGAAGCCTTTAAGTTGGTTAGATGAAAGCTAAGAAACCAAGCCAACCGGACGACTGGAGAACGCCGCGCGATTTCTACGAGAATCTAAACGCGGAGTTTAACTTCGACTTCGATCCGTGTCCGTTTCAACACGATATGAGTTGGGACGGGTTGCAGGTGGAATGGGGTAAGCGCAACTTTGTAAATCCGCCGTATTCCCGCCCGCATTTAAAGAACTTCGTTCTGAAAGGAATCGAAGAAGCGAGCAAACGGAAGGTGTGCGTTTTCTTAATTCCTGCCTCTACGGATACGAAACTATTTCACGACTATATTCTGCCCTACTCCTCGGATATTCGTTTCGTGCGTGGTCGCCTCAAGTTCGAAGGCTACAATAACCAGGGCGAGTTTTGTAATGCTCCCGCGATGAAGGGGAGTATGATTGTAGTTTTTGGATCTTGGCCTGAACCCGTCGAGTGAAACTTCCGGCCACATATTACCACGTCAGGAACTCAAAGAAACGCATCCAGGTACACCAAGGCGGTACGCGATCCGGGAAGACGTACTCGATACTTCAAAGCCTCATCGAACTCTGCCACAAGAACTCCGGCCTCGTGGTAACCATTTGCCGGAAGACCTTCCCCGCCCTCCGTGCGACAGCAATGCGGGACTTCTTCGAGATACTCCAAAACGAAGACGCGTATAACGTCGAGCTTCACAACAAATCGGAAGCCACTTACCAGCTATGGGGAAACCTCGTGGAGTTTATTTCGGTAGATCAACCGCAGAAGGTGCGAGGCCGTAAACGTGACGTTCTCTTTATCAACGAAGCCAACGAAATAACGCTCGAAGATTGGCGGCAACTTATCCTCAGAACCACGGGGAGAATCATAGTAGACTTTAACCCCTCCGACGAATTCCATTGGCTTTACGAATTACCCAAACGCGATGATTGCGACTTCTTCAAAACCACGTATAAAGACAACCCGTTCCTACCGCAAAGTGTACTCCTGGAAATTGAACGCTTCAAAGAAGCCGACGAAAACTTTTGGAGGGTGTACGGACTCGGAGAGCGAGGAACAAGCCGTGCAACCATCTTAACCCATTGGAAAGAAATAGACCAGATACCAAATGAATTTAAACTACTCAACATCGGACTCGACTTCGGATATACGAACGACCCAACCGCTATCGTGCGAGTGTACACCGACGGCCACGGATTCGCGGTGGACGAACTCTGCTACGCAACGCGCCTCACTAATAGCAATATTGCACAAATGCTCCGAGATAATAACGTCGATAGATCGGATGTTGTTATATGTGACTCCGCCGAACCAAAGAGCATCGACGAGATACACGGCCACGGATTCAATACTCACGGAGCAAGAAAGGGACGCGATTCTGTTAGAAGCGGAATCCAGTTTCTCCACTCAAGGCCGCTACTTATCACGGCGCGGAGTGTGAACCTAATTAAAGAGCTTCGCAACTACAAATGGAAGGAGGATAAGAACGGCAAGCAGCTGAATGAACCAGTAGACCAATTTAACCACGCTATCGATGCGATGCGGTACGCGATTACCTTTAACCAAACCAACCCCAACTTTGGGGCTTACGCTATCGGATGAAAAAAAAAGAAAGAAAAGTTTGGAAACTAAAAGAAAAGTTCCTTATCTTTGAGACATCAAACGAAACAAACAAACCGATATGAACACAGCAACAGCAACCCAGGAGTTAAGCCAAGTAAACTTTGAAGCAATCATTGAAGCGGCTTGTAAGCAATTTACCGACGCTTGTTTTGACGAAGGATTAACAGTAGAGAAAACACAGCAGCTACTCTACAGCAAACAAGGACTCGAGACAATAGCAAAGCTCGCAGCAAAAGCAATCTAACAGAAGCCCCGGAAGGGGCTTTTTTTTTGCCCTAACTTTCGGGACGTAAGGAAACCGAACAAAGCAAGTTATTTATACGATGGAATTACGCCTCCCTCATAGATGGTCGGATCTCACCCTCGGCGAGCTTCAGGTTATGATGACAAGCGAGAACCAACTCGAACGCATCTCCATTTGTACGGGGCAATCCGTAGAGAAACTACGGACGATGCCTCAGAAGCTCATAGAAGCCGCCACAGCGCACCTCGACCAACTCCTGACCCAAGAGACCGCACGATTCGAGAAAGTGGTTGAGATGGACGGAAAACGCTTTGGCTTCGTTCCCGATTGGGACGCATTCACGGCAGGGGAATGGATCGACCTGGAGAACTACCTCGAGGACTTCTGGAAGAACGCGCATAAAGTGATGGCGGTTCTATTCCGGGAGGTTACCTACGAACTCGGGGAGAAATACGAGGTAAAGAAATACACCGCCAAAGAAGACGCTTCCATATTTGAGGAGATGCCCGCAGACCTCGTATCCGGTACGCTGCTTTTTTTTTGGACTACCAGAAACGAACTGCTTCTCGATATCAAGTCCTCTTTACTGGAGGTAGCGGAGGCAGCGATCCGGTCGGCGAAAAGTGGGGCTGGTATCACGTCCTCCACGCCCTCGCAGGAGAAGACATCCTCAAGATGGACAAGGTTACGGAACTTCCTATACAAGTGGTATTTCAACACCTTTCGTATTTAAAAGATAAGCTCGCAAATGATTACGTTCAATAACATCGTCGAACGCTTTAAGATATTCGCGGAGAATCACTTCTTCATCGAAACCTTCTCGTTTGGCTCTCCCGATGACGTAGACCTCGCAAAGTTTACGAACTTCCCGCTTATGCATCTCGTTTATACGGGAGCCACTTACGATCCGGGAACGAAGACGTACAACCTTGAAATATATATCCTCGACGTTCCCGCCGATAAGACGAAGAAGGTAGACCGACAGAAGGAGGTTGTAAGCGATGCGGAGCAATGCGCGGAGGACATTATCGCGGATATTAAGAACGGCGGAAACATCTTCTTATTCGCCCAAGATTACGAGGTAGTAAACGCTACGACGACTCCGTTAGAAGAAGAAACGAAGAACGTACTTTCCGGGGTACTGCTCGACTTGTCCGTTTCAATCCCTTACGAGTGGGACGCTTGTAACGCACCTATTGACGGGGTTAGCCCCGAAGGTGGAGACGAAGTAGCGTATGCCCGACGGGGTATCCTTCGAATGTTGACGGTCGATGCTGCTACCGATGTTCTCAGCGTTCGCACAATCAAAGTAACCAACGGCACGTTGACCGATAACGGCGACGGAGTGGTTACCCTCGATACCGGAGGAGGAGGGGCGCAATCCCTGGATGATTTATCCGATGTTGATATTGTCGGCACTCCGTCGGGTGGAGATGTTCTTTCCTACAACACCGGAACAAACAAGTTTCAACTCAACCAAGGCCTTCAACAGCTTCTCGACAAATTTAGAGCGAGCAGTACGGGGGCGCAAATGTTTGACACGAAGAACGATACCACAAAGGGTAACATCGACTTGCAAGCTACCACGGCTGCAATGAAGGTAAACCTTACGGGTATATCCATAACGGAAAGCTCGCCGGGTGTCGTAGATATTACCGTTGCAACTGACTCCGACGGATCCGCAGAATTTACTGCGATTCGAATAGAAGGGACGACGACCGAAGACGTAGCGGAAACGATCATAAAGAGTGGTAACACGTTCAAGTTTGAAGGCGACGGCGCACGAAAGATTTGGTTACGGGTTCCAAGCATTTCTAGTGATATTACCGTTTTGCTCCCTGCTACCGCCGGAACGCTCGCACTTACGAGCGATATATCCCAAGATGCAGCGGTACAAGCGAATACCGCGAAGACCTCTTTTCCGGGCTTTGGAACAAGTGCAGGAACAGCCCTCGAAGGGGATACCTCTCTTTTGCAGTTAGGTACTACGAGTACAACCGCACTTGCAGGAGATACCACGACGATAAGCACGGCACAAGCCAACGCCATAACAGCCAACACCGCAAAAACATCATTCCCAGGTTTTGGTACGTCAGCGGGTACGGCCTTAGAAGGTGATACTGCATTGTTGCAATTAGGTACATCGAGCACAACGGCTTTAGCAGGTGACACGACCACCATAACAACGGATCAATCGAATGCGATTACAGCGAACACAGCAAAGAACAGTTACCCAAGCGCGGACGCTACGAAGCTCGCAGGTATCGAAACCGGAGCCGATGTAACGGACGCAACGAACGTAGCCTCTGCGGGCGCGTTGATGGCATCAAGCGCACAACTAACAGGCAACCTCGACACGCAAGCAAACACGATCACAACAACCACAACGAACGGGGATATTAAACTGCTACCAAACGGTACTGGTTTAGTCGATATACAAGGCGCAACGAATCCCGGTGCGATTCGGTTAAAATGCGAAGACGGCTCCCACGGCGTAACGATACAAAGCCCGCCGCATTCAGCAGGTGCAGATTATACGCTTACTCTGCCAACGACAGACGGCAACGCGAACCAATTACTCAAGACCGACGGCAACGGGGCTTTGGATTGGGTAGACGATGACGCGGGTGTTACAAGCATAACCGCAGGGGTAGGGTTAGACGGCGGGACGATTACAGCCACCGGGACAATCGACCTCGCAAATACGGCAGTTACCGCAGGCAGTTACACTTCCGCAGATATTACTGTCGATGCACAGGGCAGAATTACCGCTGCTTCAAATGGAACCGGAGGCGGTGGGGGCGGCGGTGGTATTTCGCATATTGTAGAAGATACCACTCCGCAACTCGGAGGCGACCTAGATACGAATGGCAAGAACATCTTGTTTGCTAAAACGTCCTCAACCGATTACAGTAGTAACGGCGACATTGTTAAAATTGGTACGGGATCCACTACGCAAGGCGCTTTGCACTACTTGAACAGCAGTGGCGGATGGACACTTGCCGATGCAGATGCAACGGGTACAGCAGGGGGCGTTTTGTTGGCCATTGCATTAGGAACAGATCCGGACGTTGACGGGATGTTACTGCGCGGGATGTTTACGCTCGACCACGACCCCGGAACAATCGGGGAAGAGTTGTACGTATCGACCACGGCGGGAGACATTACAAGTACAGCGCCATCTGGCAATGGAGAAATCGTCAGGATTATTGGGTATTGTTTGGATGGAACCAACGGACAGATTTGGTTTAATCCTTCTAACGACTTTATTGAGATTACCGCCTAATGTCTGTAAGTAAGGTAAACGCTATAGCGCTTTCTTCTGTATCAAAAGTTAATGATGTAGCAAAAGCAAGCATAGCAAAATTTTCGGGCGTCACAGTTCCTGCTGCTTCCGCTGATATTAGCTTTGACGACATAACCGTTACTCTTGATGGCGGCAACATAAGCACGACTAATCCTCATACGGCTAACCTGCCCTCTACTGCTTCGAGCGGAGATTTGGTTATCATACTGTGGGTTATTGACGATCCTACAACCGGTATTGGTCGAACCCCTACGGGATGGACAAAGCGGAACACCACCTGGGGAAGCGGGAGATCAGATGCTCATATTTTAATATTTACTCGCGTTCTTGATGGAACAGAGGGAAGCACAGTGGATTGTTTTTCAATTATTAGCACCACTAGATATTCGACATTCTGGACGATGATCGGAACAAATGTTGATCAGACCAACCCTGTTGATGCGGTAGGTTCTGCCGTTATTAGCACCGCGAACCCTGTTACCGTCCCTGCTGTAACAAGCGTTGACGGCGGGACCTTTATGGTCATTATTGGTTTTGATCAAAATGACGGAGAACCGTTTACGTTTAGTAACAGCAGCTTTACTTTTGCAGCAGAGTACAATGAAGATTCACCTGATGGCGGCGCACTTACGGGTGTTTCGGCAGGATGGGCGTATGCAAACATAGGCGCATCAACAAGCACGAACACAACAACAATAACTTGCTCCAAGAATGACGGCAAGGTTGCAGGCCATATAATCTGGAAAAAAGCATAGTATATAAAAAATGAAGAATCTGAACGAGGTAATTATTCGCTTTGCCGATGAGGTAGTTAAATCGGCTAAACGTCGCCTCGGAGGGCGTAGAATCGGCAAGAACAAGAATTACGGCGTAGCCACCGGAACGCTCAAACGCTCGCTGTCTTACCGCGTCCGGGTACGTGGTAACCAAGTGCGGCAGGTTACCTTCGGGGCAAGGGGCAAAGCCAAGAAGTACGCCGCGTTCATCCATTGGGGAGTAAACGGGACGCAGAAGAACCAAAAGAGTCCTTTCTTTCGATTTCGCAAGCAACCCCCGTCCAAAGTATTCTTGCCGTGGATCCGTTCAAAAGGCATCCGCCTACGCGATGAGAAGGGACGGTTCAAGAAACAAACGCAAAGCAATATGAACTCGCTCGCCTTCTTGATCGCTCGCAGCGTCAAACGTAAGGGAATCGTTGGGCTGCGGTTCTATGAGAAAGCCTTCGTAGCTGTCTCCGGTCGCTTCAATAAGCAAATCGGCGACGCAGTAGCGGAGGATATTAAAGACAAGTTCAAGTTGAATCTCGGTAATATCACAGTAAAATAATGGCATCATTTGACGACTCACCCGAAGACCAGTGGATACCCGCAGGGCAGAAGCTACTTTTTACTATCACACCGGACATAACCGTTACGGACGACTATCGTTTTATAGTTCAAGTAGAAGAGAATAACTCGGAGATAGCGAAAATATATCTTACGCCAAACAGCAACGATACCGCCTTTTTTGATTTGAGCGAAGTCGTTACGGGGCGGGTAGAGGTGGACGCTTTCAAATACGGCCTGACTTCTACGATTCACTCGTTGAACAATAACGTGTATACGAAGGCCAACAACGGAATTAAAAAATACGTTGTGAAGGTGGGGCACTTTGACGGAAGCAGCGAAACCCTAGCCGAAGATGTTTCCGCTAATTTTTACCTCCTCGATGGATACGAACAACTCTCCGCAGGATTAGATCCGGGATACGACGACTACTACGGCACGAGTTCAAGCGACAAGTTTTGGCTTACCGATCGCGTACCGAGTAGCAACATAATTTACACAACAGCGGGTATTGAAGATACCGGGGTATTTGCCTTTATTAATACGGACGACACAGGCTCACAAGTAGAGCAAATTATAGCGGTTGTGTACGATAACGACGGGGTAGAAGACACCTCGTTAAATTACGCCATTGGCGGCCCTACGGGAGGGCAGTTACCTACCGCCGCCGCCGCATCCAATTGGTACGGAACTCTACTTTATGCTTATCTCTACCCGGCTTCGTACCTTCCCTTAACGAACGCCCTCAACGCCGTAACGGGCGGGTGGGCTTATTACGAGCTTGTTCCTGCGACCTCCGGAGGAGTACAAAGCGGGAACAAAATCCGCGTGACTAATAATTGCCGATATTCTAAAAACGAAGCGGTACAATTGGCGTGGGCAAATACGCGCGGCGGATGGGATTACCTCCGGTTTAACGGCAAGAAGCAAAAGACGGTAACACGCGAGGAGAAGACGTACCGAAAGATTGTAGGTAATTACGACGCGGCATCTTACAGCTTCGCACCAACGGACAGACAGATTAAGCCGTATCAACTCGAAGCGAAGGAACGCTACCAGTTGAACGGTATTCTCACCATTGAGGAACTCACGTTGCTTCAATTCTGTATGAGGAGTAAAAACGTAATGGCGCGAATCGACGGTACGTGGGTTCCCGTTACGATTTCTACGAACTCGATGCAGGTAGAAGAAGAAACCGTTTCGAAGGTCTTCGTTACTTCGTTCGAAGTTGAACTCGCACAACTTATCCGATGCTAAGACTTACGATCGCCGGAAACGAAATAGAGTTGTACGAGAATGAACCCGTGAACCTCTCGTATCAGTTCAGCAACTTGCAAGATATTAACGCGAGCAGTTCCAATTTTTCGCAGACCTTCCGCGTACCACTTACCAAGAAGAACCAAGATTACTTCGGGCCGGTAAACGAGTTCGGACTTATTCCGGATTGGGATCCTAAGACCAAAGCAGATGCGGAGCTTACATACAACACAATTCCCGTAATGCGGGGCTTCGTCCAGGTGAAAGCGATATACGTTCAGAAGGGCAAGTACGCAGACGTAGAACTCGTATTCTTTGGAGAGACGGCAAACCTATCTCACGATATAGGGGACGCAATGCTTGCTGACCTCGACCTCTCCTCCTACAACCACACGCTCAACGCCACGCAAATTGTATTGAGTTGGGCAGGTGGCCTTTCGAGCGGTGCGATCCGTTACGGGCTTCCCGACAAGGGGCAGAATTGGACAAGCGACAGCATTTGGACTACTTCCGACCCACTCGAACACGGCGACTTTACACCTTATTTCCGTGTGCCGAAACTATTAGAAACGATTCTAACGACTGCGGGTTACACGATGGAGAGCGACTTCTTCGACGGGGCTACGGGCTTCGAAGAGATTACGGATCTCTACTTGTTAATGAACAACGGGAACCGGACTCCGATAGGTACACCGCGCGTTCTGAACAACGTAATGCTTTGTGGATATACAAGTGATGTCACCGTTAGCGGCTCCGGTTTTACAAACTTGACTGGATTTTCTGAGGCTTCACCGTTCTACGATCAAAATAACAACTTCAACGGCACAACCTATGTAACACCGATTCGAGCCTTTTACCGCTTTCGCGTTAACATACAAGCTACGCAGAGCGGCCCGGGAACAACTCGGTTGACGGTGCGTTTAGCAAAAGGAGGAAGTACGAACATCGCTACTATTATTGACGATTTTTCAGCGGTTCAGTTACAAAATGAATTCATCTCATTTACTACCGACCCTATATTTTTAAATTCAGGCGAATCGATAACGGTTCAACGCGATATATCAAACTCCGGCGATAGCTTAACATTGCACGGAACGGGGGCAAGTGGCCCCGGGACTACGGGTTGGGAGGTAGTAGAAATAACAGACCCTTCGAGCGGGCAAACGGTAGACGTTGCCGCGAATATGCCCGTAATGAAGCAAATCGACTTCGTGTCTGGTTTGCAGAAGATGTTCAACCTCGTATTCATCCCGGATAGAAACAACGCGAAGAAGCTGTACGTTGAACCGTTCAACACCTACATAAGCTCGGGAACGTCGAAGGACTGGACGAATCTGATAGACCTCTCAAAAGACATCACAATCGAGCCAACGACGGACTTACAATGCCGCCAATACGATTGGACACACTCGAACGGAAAAGACCTTGTTAACGACTTGGTGTTTAAAAATGCGTCGAGGGTGTATGGTCGATACCGCGTAGATGATCCGGAGAACGATTTCGCGTCAGGTACGAAAGAGATTAAAAGCCCATTCGCTCCGCACGTCGTATCTTACATTCCGGGAACTCAATTCGCGGTTCACCGTATGTTGGTCGATACCGACCAAGACGATAAGACAACTAAAGACCCGCTCCCGCGTTTAGCCTTTTGGAACGGAGGAGAACCCGGAAACGTGTACTTGTTCAACGACGCGAATTCCGCTACGCAAACCGCTACGGCGTATCCTGCCTTTTCGCAGTATTCCGACTTAGAAGCAACGGTTACGGATGAAGACTTAGGATATGGCCCCGAACGCCCTTTTCATTTGGTAGAAGCTAACCCTTTGAATACGCTTTACTACAAGTATTGGTCGCCTTTCGTGAATCAATTGTACAGTTCCGACGCTCGTAAGCTCACCGCATTCTTCCGGTTGACACGGGCAGACATTGCTACGTTCGAGTTCTCGGATAAGATTTACCTCAAGGATACGTATTGGCGGATCCTCTCCATTTCTTACGACGCTACCTCGGAAGACCTCGTAAAGGTGGAACTCCTGAAGGTGCTTTCCGATATTCGGGACTGTCAATTTCTCCCAACGGGTATCGACAAGGCAGACGGTAAAATACAGTTCTCGAATCCATCAGGGGCAACAGTTGACCAGGTGACGCGGGTATGTTGCGAGAAGTACGGCTACCGTTACGATAACTCCACCTCACATTGTTACCAACCTTTCGAGCAATGAGGAATTTAGACAACCACCGTTATATAGGGGAGGCCATCCAATTGCTCCAGGCCAAAGGGGAACGGGTTCAAGTCCCGCTTTGGTTCAAAGTACTGGATTGGTTTTGCGCTTTCATATACGTTTCCGCGCTTGGATTCGTCATCTATAAAATTGGCAAATGGCTACTCAGCAGGATTATATTCTAAAGTTTGACGCGGATACCTCCGGAGTAACAAGCGCAGTCGAGGAAACCACAAATGCCGTTGAGGGATTAGGCGGCGTCGGCGATGCCGTCTTTGGTCAAATCGACAAGCTAACGGGCGGCCTTGCGGGTAAACTGAAGAACGTAGTTACAGGCGTTGGCAACTTTACCAAGGGGCTAAACCTTACCAAGGTTGCTCTTATAGGAACGGGCATCGGCGCGTTTGTTGTTGCCCTCGGTACGGTTGTTGCATATTTCACGCAATCGTTTGAAGGGGCGCGAAAACTCAAGGTTATTCTTGAGGGCGTTTCGGCTGGCTTTCAGGTCATTATTGACCGCGTTTCTAAGTTCGGGGAAGCGGTAGTTAAGTTCTTCTCGGGCGATCGTATCGGAGCTGTTAAAGCGTTTAGCGAAGCGACGGCGGATCTTGGGGACGAACTGCAAAGAGAGTTCAAAATCGCGCAGGATTTAGAGCGGGCAAGACAAGCCCTTATCGACCGACAGCGCGAACAACTCGTTACCACGGCACGAGAGCGAGCGGAGATTAAAGCGTTGAACCTTCTCGCAGAGGATACAACCGCAAACATCAACGACCGAATCGCAGCAGCAGAAGAAGCAGGGTCAAAGGAACGCGCCCTTTTTGAACAGCGGAAAGCAAACGCAGAAGAAGAACGACGTATTCTTAGTGAACAAATCGAACTCGGAGAAAGCAGCGAAGAGGACTTCCAACGCCGGGCAGAACTCGAAGCCCGCGTTTTTGAATTGGCTTCGGAATCTTTGGAATTGCAAACGACGCTCCAAAACAAGCTTAACACGCTAAAGCTCGAAGCAGTTAATTTGACGCGGCAACAATTACAAGCCGAAATCGACCTCGCGAATGAGACGGTTAAGGCGATGGAGGAGCGACAAACCAAAGAGTTAGAAACGCTCACCGTCACGCAAGAATCAGCGGATAAAACGCTACAAGTAAATAACAACAGCCTCGCTCAACAGGTACTCGGAACGGAGACAGCAGAAGCTGAAAAACAACGCTTACAACGTGAGACCGTCGAGGACTTTTTAAACAACGCGGAGTTGATAGGTAACCAGAGCCTTGAATTTGCTTCGCTGACTTTGAGCGCGATTGGTTCGTTATCTGAAGCTTTTACAAAAGATGATGACAAGCGAGCAAAGCGCAGTTTCGAAATCGGTAAAAAGCTCGCTATCGTTCAAACCATTATGAACACGGCAGAAGCAATATCGTCAGCACTCGCAAAAGACGCAACCTTTCCCGGTTCTCGCTTCCTTGCAGCGGCGGCAGCCGGGGCAGCGGGAGCCGCACAAATCGCAACGATAAGCCGACAGCAGTTTGATGCGGGAGTTAGTGGGGCAGCGACAAGCGTAAACCGACCGAACCTCACCGAGCCACCATCACCCACAGCCCCACAACTCGACCTCGGATTCTTGGGGGCGGGAGCAGGGCAAACGGGCTTCCGTACCTACGTCGTCTCTTCAGAAGTATCGAACGCCCAACAAGCCAACCAACGTATTAACGACCAAGCCACCCTCGTAGGATGAATTTTATAGAACTCGTAATTGACGAAGAAGCGGAACTCTACGGAATCGACGCTATATCACTAGTAGAACAACCCGCTATCGAATCGGACTTCATAGCGATGAACGCGCAACTCTTGCAATTCAAAACGCAGGACGAAGAGAAGCGTATCGTAATGGGTGCAGCACTCATTCCAGACAAGCCCATCTATCGAAAGAGCGGGGACGAAGAGTATTACGTCTACTTCTCAAAGAAGACCGTCCGACGGGCGATGGAACTGTACTTAAAGAACGGCAACCAAGCCAATGCCACCCTCGAACACGAACACAAGATAAACGGCCTACACGTCGTAGAGAGTTGGATCGTAGAAGGCGAGCAGGACAAAAGCCGTATGTACGGGCTTGAGGTTCCCGTCGGTACTTGGATGGTTTCAATGAAGGTTGAGAACGACGCGATTTGGCAGAAGTTCGTAAAGGAGGGCAGCGTTAAGGGCTTTTCTATCGAGGGGTACTTCGCGAATAAGTACGAGATGGCAAAGGCTACGGTAAAGCAGGACAAGCGATACAAGGTCGGAAAGCGCGTAGATATGGAGTCGTACAGCGATTACCCCGACGCGGTAAAGAACAACGCAAAGCGAGGACGCGAACTCAACGAGAAGCACGGTAACAAATGCGCAACCCAAACCGGTAGGGTACGGAGTGCCCAATTAGCAGCCGGCGAACCCGTGTCGGAGGAGACGATTAAGAGAATGTACTCGTACCTCTCACGGGCGGAAGAATACTACGATCCAAGCGACACGAGCGCCTGCGGAACTATCTCTTACCTGTTGTGGGGAGGCAAGGCCGGGTTACGTTGGTCGAAGTCGAAACTATCAGAACTCGAGCTTCTATCCGCTATCGAAGTAGAACTCGGACTGGAACACCTCAAAGAGTTGCTTTTGGAGTATATGGTTAGCCAGGTAATAAGCGAAGAACACGCCATTATTAATGACCGATTGGCCTACTCGACAGAAGAAGCCGCACGTAAGGCGGCACAGGATATGGGCCTCGAAGGCATTCACACCCACGAGCTGGACGGGAAGACGTGGTATATGCCCGGAGCAACTCACCAACTCGCAGAGATTGGCCCACGAGGCGGAGTGCGCCGAAGCCGTAAAGCCCCTAAGAGCGATACGCCGAACCGAAACCCGAAAGGCAAAGGGACGGCAAAAGGTGACGCATCCGATACACGATCCGCAAAGGTGAGCAAGAAAGACGAAGCCACCTTGAAAAAGAAGAGCGACGATTTCAACGAACGCTATAAAGAGAAGCTCGGATACGGCGTGAACGTGGGGATGTTGAAGGCAGTATTTCAACGCGGCTTGGGGGCGTTCAACGTAAGCCACTCTCCAAAGATTAAGAGCGCGTCGGCTTGGGCCTTTGCCCGCGTGAACGCTTTCCTCTACCTGGTAAAGAACGGGCGGCCACAGAACAAGAAGTACACCGGGGACAACGACCTCTTACCAAAGGAACACCCAAAGAGAAATAAGGAATAATTGCAATAAACCGTTATATAAAAAACTCTTCGAAGATGACATTAAAAGAACGCATTTCCGACTTGTTCGAAAAGTACTCCGTAGAATTAGAAGTGGAGGAAAAAGAAGAAGTCCAAATGGCAACCGCAAAGCTGGAAAGCGGACAAGAAATTATGACCGACGCAGACTCGTTT
>Ga0181414_1000308_pt1 | contig 15007 bp, 7 predicted proteins | sample 37SPOviralmetaG_FD_130139 | JGI IMG/M metagenome (GOLD analysis project Ga0181414, IMG submission 130139) | Marine viral communities from the oligotrophic San Pedro Time Series (SPOT) site, San Pedro Channel, CA, USA - 37 SPOT_SRF_2012-11-28 | ecosystem: Environmental > Aquatic > Marine > Strait... | reverse complement strand
ATCCTTTTCATATGCTTGGTGTTGCCGGCGTATATGGTGGGGCTTTGTTCAGCGCTATGCATGGTTCTCTTGTCACCAGTTCCCTTGTTAGGGAGACGACCGAAACAGTATCTCAGAACGATGGGTATAAATTTGGCCAGGAAGAAGAGACATATAATATTGTCGCTGCTCACGGATACTTTGGTCGGTTGATCTTTCAATATGCTTCGTTTAATAACTCGCGTAGTCTCCACTTTTTCTTGGCTGCATGGCCTGTGCTTGGCATTTGGTTTACAAGCTTGGGTGTTAGCACTATGGCTTTCAACCTTAACGGATTCAACTTTAATCAATCCATTGTCGATAACGGGAACCACGTTGTCCCTACTTGGGCTGACATACTTAACCGTGCGGGACTTGGAATGGAAGTAATGCATGAACGTAATGCTCATAACTTCCCACTTGATCTAGCAGCAGCATCTACCACTGAGGTGGCACTGACTGCTCCATCTATTGGTTAATTAAAACGTCCGTTCATCCCTTTGGGACGCATGACATGAGGTGACATGGAACGGGGTCCCTCAGTTCTCTTATGGAGGATATTATGCCAAACGTTGAATTACGTCAGCGTGTGCGTGAGCAAGCCCAAGCTCTCAAAGAGCAGAAGCTTGTCTATCGCGGTGTGGCTTACCTTAAAAGCCGCTAAGTAGTTCTGTCATTGGGAGGTGCAAATCCTCCCTTAGCAATTGGCATCGGCCCTCTACGGAGGATACCCTTTGCCGTCTAGACGGTGGGAATAGACCACAAAAAATTTCAAGATCTTGAATAGGTTATATCAACATTTACTTTATTTAATTATTTACAATGGCTCAACAGTCTTCGGTTAACCCAGCTCAGCTAGTACAGCTAGGCCAGGCTAACCTTGCAGGTGATAAGCGTGCTCTTTATCTCAAGCTCTTCAGTGGCGAGATGTTTAAAGGGTTCCAAAATAACACAATCGCTCGTGACATGGTCATGAAGCGTACACTTAAGAACGGCAAATCTTTGCAGTTCATCTACACCGGTCGTATGACATCTGAATTCCATACGCCTGGAAATAGCATCTTGGGTAACACCGACGGTGCACCTCCAGTGGCTGAGAAGACGATCACAATTGATGATCTTCTGATTAGCTCAGCGTTCGTGTATGAGCTTGATGAAACTCTTGCTCACTACGAGCTGCGTGGCGAGATCTCTAAGAAGATCGGCTATGCACTTGCTGAAAAGTATGACCGTCTGATCTTCCGTGCTCTTACCCGTGGCGCACGTGCTGCATCTCCTGTCTCTGCTTCTAACTTTGCAGAACCTGGTGGTACTCAGATTCGTGTTGGCGCAACTGCTAACGCTTCTGATGCTTATGTTGCAGGCAACCTCGTTGCCGCCTTCTACGACGCCGCTGCTGCGATGGATGAGAAGGGTGTCAGTAGCGACGGACGTTGCGGTGTTTTGAACCCACGTCAGTACTACGAACTGATCCAAGCTGTCGGATCCAATGGTCTTGTAAACCGTGACGTTCAGGGAACCGCCCTGCAGAACGGCCAAGGCATCGTTGAGATCGCTGGCATCAAGATCTTCAAGTCAATGAACATCCCGTTCTTTGGCAACTACGGTACTAAGTATGGCTCTGGCTCTGCTACAAACCCTGGCGTTACTTCACCTGGTAACACCGGTGACTTTGTTGGAGTGGCTGCTGAAAATGCTTCCGCTGCTTCTACTGGTATCAACAACGATTACGGTACCGCGGCTGAGCTTGGCTCTAACTCCTGCGGTCTGATCTTCCAAAAGGAAGGTGCTGGTGTTGTTGAGGCAATTGGTCCTCAAGTACAAGTCACCAGTGGTGATGTAAGTGTCATCTATCAAGGTGACGTGCTCCTGGGCCGCATGGCCTGTGGTGCAGATTATCTGAACCCTGCTGCTTGTGTAGAACTGTTTGCAGGCACTGCGACTGCTCCTTCTGCATTCTGATTATTACTTTACAGGGATCCTTCGGGGTCCCTTTTTTTTAACTATATGACTACTCCCTCTACGATTTCACTCGATACCGAACTATCCGCAGTCAACTCAATTCTGGGGAGTATCGGTCAAGCCCCAGTCAATACTCTTGACTTTACTAACCCTGAGATTTCATTCATTCATAACTTGTTGCGTGAAGTGAACATTGATGTACAGAATGAAGGCTGGTCTTTTAATACTGAATATAACTATAAGTATTCACCTGATGTTAATGGGTATTACATCATTGCCCCTAACGTAATTAGATATGATGTTACTGATGGTCAGAACATTAAAACTACAGATGTAGTTAAAAGGAATGGTCGTCTTTATGACAAGTACAACCATACCGATGTCTTTACTACTGACCTGTATCTAGACGTAGTAACTCTGTATGAGTTCAACGACTTGCCGTCTGTATTTCAACGGTACATCACTCTCCGTGCAGCAGGTCGTGCTGCTACTCAACTAGTTGCCAACCCTCAACTAGTACAGCTACTCGGTTCACAGGAGGCACAGTCACGTGCATCTTGTATGGACTACGAATGTGATCAAGGCGATCACACCTTTATGGGTTGGCCAGATGGCACGTCCTATCAAGCATATAAACCTCACCATGCACTAAGGCGCTAATGACAAGTATCACTCAAACAATTCCAAGCTTTACAGGTGGCATCTCACAGCAACCTGATGAGCTAATGCTTCCAGGTCAGGTCAAAGATCTACTGAATGGTGTACCAGACATCACAGAAGGTCTAGTCAAACGTCCTGGTTCACGCTATCTAAATTCATTGAGTGGTGCTACCAGTACTGGTTCTTGGTTTAGTTATTATCGTGACGAATCTGAAGGTGCATATATAGGTCAGGTACAGACCAATGGTTCTGTCAATATATGGAAAGTCAGTGATGGCACCGCTGTTTCTGTCAGTGGCAATGTATCGTCATATCTTTCCCATACATCAGCATCAGATCTTAAATTCCTCACTGTTGCTGATACTACCTTTGCTACTAACACTACTGTTAATACTGCAAAAACAACTGCTAAGTCTCAAACCCGTGCAGCATCAGTTGGGCGAACATCACCTGATGAAAACTTCCAAACCTTTGTAGAGCTTCGACAAGTCTCACATGGTCGTGAATATAGTTTTGATGTAGCTAGTCCTGGTGCTGCAGATGCATATGTTGGTGGTAGTTCTTCAAGAGGTGTAGTTACTAAAATCAGTCTGAAAACACCGGCTGATTCTCCCTTTTATCAGGCGACGTCTAATACTACTGTTACCGATCCCACAGGTGAAGTTGTAACAATAACTAGAGGAGTTAATGGTGGTTACAAAGGTTTAGATCCAGGTTTGCCATATCAAGGATCTGGGATATTTGAAATTGATAATGGTGGAACACCAGGAAATGGTATGGTTGTTCGTCTTACTGTTACAGGACAGGTACAGGTTTCTAAACATTCTGTAGGTACTATTGACTCTGATGATTATGTTGGAGTTTATAATTCAAATGTTGAGCTTTTACATGGCGGTAATAACTATGCTGCTGGTACGGATGTAACAGTTGTTCTTAAGAATGTTACTCATACGATACGTATTGAAGAGGTTCTGCCTGTTAAAACTAAATTAGATCTTGGTACTTTCAGACCTACACCCACAAGCTTTGATGCCAACCAAACTATTTCTGCTGATACTGTTCTTGATATTGATCTAGCTAATACTAGCCTTACTCCGAATGTACAAAAGATTGGCAATGGATTCTTTATCTCCCATACTAGTGCATTTAATGTAACTACAGCTCAACCTGATCTTTGGAGGATTACTTCTACAGAGGTTAATGATGTTACTGAACTACCTAGGCAATGTAAAAATGGTATGGTCATTAAAATTGTTAACAGTAGTGACTCGCAAGAAGATGACTTTTATCTTAAATTTGTTGGTCAAAATAATGCAGATGGTCCTGGTAGCTGGGAAGAAACAGTTCGGCCTTCATCATCTGGTGTTGATGTATTTACCACACTGAATCAAGAAACCTTACCAATTAAGATCCAGCGTCAAGCTAATGGTAGCTTCCAAGTTAGTTATATTACTTGGGATACTAGAGCAGTAGGTGATGATGCTACCAATCCCTTTCCTACTTTCTTAGACAAAAAGATTTCACAAACTTTCTTTCATAGAAACCGTCTTGGGTTCTTATGTGAAGACAATGTCATTCTAAGTCAGGCTGATGAAATCTTTAATTTCTTTAACAATACTGCTCTTGTAGTGTCAGGAAATGATCCTATTGATATTCAATCTAGCTCTACTCAGCCTACCAGGTTTGTTGATTGTATCGAAACTAATACCGGTTTAATTATATTTGGAGAAACGCAGCAGTTTATGTTGCATACAGATAGTGACTCTTTAACTCCTACTACAGCTAAGTTATCTAATATATCTACTTATAGGTATAGCCCTGATACACCTCCTATTAGTTTAGGAACAACCATTGGGTTCCTAGATACTGCTGGTACATACTCTCGTTTGTTTGAGATGTTTGACATCAAGCGAGAGGGTGAGCCGCAGCTTATTGATCAAACAAAGGTGGTCTCTAAGTTAGTACCTAACTCTGTTAATATTATTTCCAATAGTAGGGAGAATAGCACTATTTTCCTTGCGGAAAAAGGTAGCCCAGATCTTTATCTTTATCGCTATATTACTGTTGGTTCAGAGCGTATCCAAACAGCTTGGTACAAATGGACATTACCATATAACGTTGCTTATTTGTTTGTCTTGGATGACAACCTATATCTAGTTTCTTCTGATTACAAATTACTTGAACTCAACTTACAGGATCGCAATGTCGGAACTACAGTTGATGATTTTGTACCTGGTGTTGGTTTCTTTGGCGATGTTCGTGATTATCAGATCTACTTAGATTCTTCTCAATTCATTACTGCAGGTTCTTACAACAGTACAGATAACACTACTACTATTAGCTGGCCTAACCGTGTCGGTACAGGTACACCTGCTGTAGTTGATAGGGATACAGGGGCTGTATACAAGTACAAGTCTGTCAGTGGTAATGACTTTGTATTCCATGGTAACTTCGCCGGACAGACAGTCATCATTGGATGGTTGTTTGACTTCAATGCTTCTATTCCTAAATTCTATGTCCGTAAGACTGCCGGAGAAAAGACTACATCTGATCTAACTGCCTCTCTTATTATTCAACGTATCCATCTTCACTACGGTGATGTGTCTCAGATTAATGCAAAGGTCAATCTACGTGATAATCAGGTTGTTAGTAACGTACTTGATCAGACAATCATGGACTGGTACAAAGCAGGTAAAGGTCCATTTGTAGATAATTATTCTTACACAGTACCTATCTATCAACGTAACTCTAACTTTAGGGTTGACGTTACATCTACTCATCCAGGTCCTGCTTCGTTAAATTCATTAACTTGGGAGGGTGATTACACTCCTATGAATCATAAACGTGTCTAAGTTTATTCATCCAATCACTATGCAGGCTGCCTATGAGGTGGCCTGTAATTTACGTCCAGATGATTACAGAGAGGTAGTGGAGGGACATGGACATGACCCGAAAATTACCCTTCCTATAGGTGCTAAACAAACAGACTCTGTTTATTTCACAGTGCCATCAGGAGTAATCGCTGGTGCCGCAGGTGTAGGAACTAAAGGAGAAATCTGGATGTTATGTACTCCTGCTATATCTAAATATCCTATTACGTTTGCACGAGAAGCTAAACGCTATATCGAAAGCCGCTCTGAAAAGTTGCTTTGGAACATTGCAGATAAACGTAATACAACACACCTCAAGCTTCTCAAGTTCTTGGGTTTTAAGTTTCTTAGGGAACTAACTCATGGACCAAACAATTTAACCTTTATAGAATTTTGCCGTGTGCGAACCCGTTAGTGCAACGTTAGGTGTTTTGAGTGCAGGGTCTTCTGCCTTGGGTGCAGTTGGTGCACACCAAGATGCCACAGCGCAAGCTGAAGCTCAGAATAGATCAATTGCTAACAAAGCAAATCAAAGAAATCGTCAGTATGAACTTACCAATTTACGTGGTATAGCAGAATATAACCAAGCAGTAACGGATGTTGAGCGTCAACAAGATGCTCAGGCACTAGCCTTTGCTGGTTTTGCTGCTGAAGAAGAATTAGCCAAAGACGATCGTATCAATCAATATCTTGCTGCTGATCAAACATTAGTTGCAAAGTTACTAGGAGAATCTTCTGTTAAAGAAGGTGGTCGATCTCGTAGTTATGGAAAAAATGCTGCCAAAGAAATTGGAAGACAACGAGGAATGATGGTATCTAATCTTACACGTTCTGATATTGCTAGTAAGCGTAATGTTGATAAGGCACGTAAGTCGGCTGATGCACAGAGACAGAAACTCTTTGCACAAGTTGCCACCCCATACCGTGCTGGTCCTGCCCCAAGTCAAGATATTGAATTCGTCAAAGGTCCGAGCAAGCTTGGCCTGGTTGCAGGTTTGGCTGGTGCAGCAGTACAGGGTGCGAGTACATACAACAGCTTTGCACCTGCTGGTAAGAAACTCGGAGGGGATTAATGACTTATTCAGGTATTACATCTGGGTCTAGGGATTTTAATCCAGACCCCACACCCGCATATTCAGACAGACTACGTGACTTACATAATTCACTAGAGACAAATATTGATCGTTTTAACCAGTCTGTAAATGCCAATGATCAGGCACGGTTGTTAAACGCAGAGCGTGCTGGTGATGACATGAGAGCACTTGGTAAGTTGTCAGGTACGTTAGGTTCCGTGCTTGGTGCTGTACAAGAACAACGTATTAAGAGGTTCCAAAACGAAGCTACTGTTTTCAATGAGTTAGGTATTGACACACAAGAAAAGCTCGATGCTGCTCGTGCTAAGCAAGATGAACTAGAAGCTGAGCTAGATGAGTCTACTAAGGCTACTGACAAACTTGTAAGTAAGGCTGAAGAAAATGGTGAGCGCATGTCTGTCGTTCAAGGCATTCGGCGTCTCAATGGTTATCACATTGCTGAACTTAAAAAGTCAGGTATTGTCGGAGCAGTCAATGATTTTAATTCTAATCTAGGTAAAAGCTCTGCTGCTTACTTTGCAGAAAATAATCTAACGCTTGAGCAGAAAAAAGCTTACATTAAGTCTCAAGGTGCTGACTTCTTAAATGGTCTGGCTGAGAATTACTCTACAAGTTTGATTGCTAAGTATGCAATCCCTGCTTATACCAAAGCTAAGAACAGTGAGATCAAGTTACTTGAAGATGCTAATGATCGTGATCAGTCAACAGCTATACGTAGTGATGCTGAAGCTAATTTAATTGATGGTGGTTCATTAGAAAATTTTATATCTAACGTAAGACATACAAAAGACAATCAGGGTAATTATCTTGGCAGAGGTGGAGCATTAGAGCAGCTTGCTGAGATCAATAGAAAGCAAGGGCAGGCTGGTAACTTTCTTGATCTTGAAGCTTTAGGAGAAGAAATCGTCAATGGTAAACCTTTCAAAGATCATCCTAGGTTTGCAAAACTTGAGCAAGATCAAACTGATATACGTGCAGGTAGATTTCAACAAGATGAGAAACTTAAGGAAATTGCAATCCGTAAAAAGGAATTAGATTTTGATCGTATTGTACAAGAAAATCAGGGCGTAAGGTTTACTCCTGAAGAAATTTATCAGATGCAGCAGGATGCGTCTAAAGATACTAATTATGTAATTGCTCCACATGAATTTACATTCTTTAAGGAGTACTTAACACGTACTGAAAATCGTGATAATGCTGCTGATGAGCGTATTATTCAAACACAATTGCAAGTTGGTGTAGGTCGTGGTTATCTAATTCAATCAGACCTAGATAATGTCAGCCCTGAACTAGCAGCAAAGTACCAGACAAATGTTGACGAGGCTAAGGCTAATGGTCTTGCTAAACCACCCGCAGGAGTTTCTAAAGCTGCAGAAGGTCACATATCTTCTATGGCAAATGAAATTACAAATGAAGCTGTTGGTGTTGATGATGTAGGTTCTACAAGTTATCAAACAGTAATTGCGAATGTACGTAGTGAGTACACTCGGATGTATCAAGGACATATTATGGATGGTGCTTCTGCTGAACAAGCACATACTTTAGCCAGAAAAGCTCAACTCGAATTACTTGCATCAGTCCGTGAAGAACAGCGAGATAAGGACGGTAATACATTTACTCGTTCTCAGCTTTATCACACAATTGGTTTCGGCAACGATGTTGAACTAGACCACCGTGTTGCTGAAGAAATTAATAACGGAAGAAAATATCTACAACAAGCTCAGCAAGGAACTTTTGACCTAACAACAACTGTCATTCCTGGTACTGAAGCTCATCTTAAACAACTTGAATCATTTCAAAATACAGGAGAAATACCTGATTACTATCACAACCTTGCCCGTGGCCATAAAAAACTTACTCCTTGGGACCTTGCTAATATGCAATACCGTGCACATACTGGCAAAGAACTTGGGAAAGATTCCCGCAGGGAAGCTTACGAAAAAGCTGAGCCTGCATTACAACAAGTATTAACTGAACCATTCAGTACTAAGTCTCGTATTTTTAGATCTCAAAGCAATATTGACTACAATAGTCCTGCACTTACTAATTCACCACTTTCTACATCTATGAGGCGTAAGTCTGACATTGTAGGTAAGTATGAATCTGATAGTGTCGGTGGTTATAACGCTGTCAACCAGATAGGTGTTGATGGTGGTAACGCTACTGAAGGTTACTCAGGAGACATTAGGAAGATGAGTCAGCACGGTGGACGTGCATTGACTGACATGACAATTGGAGAAATCATCGATCTCCAGGCTGAACTAGATGTAACTGATGCACAGTGGATCTCACAAGGTCGTTTACATGCTGTCGGTCGTTATCAGTTTACAAGAGATACTTTTAGAGAATTGATTTCTACTCTAGGTTTTTCACGTAGCCGTAAATTTAATGAGGCAACCCAAGACCAGATGTTTGCTTCTCTATGGAAAAGTGGTGGACCTGGTAGATGGGTTGGCTTGAAACATGCCACGCCGGAAGAACTAGCCGAGCTTAATTCGTAATGATTGATCCAAATTTAATTGATCCTCAAGAGATCCAAGATCAACTTGATGGTTTTGCAGCTCGCGTTGAACAAAGACGCGACCAAGAACGAACTGAAGAGGCAAACCTTCTTCAAGAAGAAAACAACGAGGATGAAAAGTCTGACGTTAATGTTGTAGATGAAGTAAAACGTGCCAGCGTTGGTGGCCTAGCACTATCAGCTAGCTCCTTACTTTCTTTTCCTGAAAGGATGATTGATATGGCATCAGGTCGTCTTAGTGAAGAGATACAAGAAACAGGAGAAGCCCAAACTGACTTTGATCCTTTAGGTGTCATTGGTTACTTAGAGGATGTTGAAAAGAATAATCTCACAAACACATGGTGGGGTGAGTTTCTTAAGCAAGGTGTTCACTATGGATCCATTGCTGCAACTGGTGGTGCAGCAGGTATTGGTAGAGGCATATCGAGTATTGCTGTTAGAGGTACTGTTCTCGGTGCTGCATCTGATCTTGTGTCATCACAATCTCAAGAAGAGAATGCTACTCAAGCTATTACTGACAGCAAGATCTTAGAACGTATTCCTTGGGCTGGTGAGTTTCTACAGTCTGGGTTTGACTCCACTATTAATCCAGTGTTGGGGACAAAAGATAGCGATCATCCATTTTTTAAAACACTGAAGAATATGGCTGAAGGTGTTGGTCTTGACTTAGCAATAAGTAAGATCATCAGTCGTTTTGCTGACGGTAAGAACATTGATGCTGAACGTCTTAAGAATAGGGATGACCAACTAAAAGAATCTGCTACTGCTGAGATTGCAGATGATGCTCGTGTTCGTGAATCCAACACACAGCAACTTGAAATAGAAGGACTTGATCCTACTGAGGTGCCACCTGCTGGTCAGCCTGGTAATACATTCCGAGCTTCTAAAAATAAAGACTATGCTGACCCCTGGCAAGGCAACCCCGTATCAAGTAAGCAACCCTTTGATGTAGCACAGCAAGCTGACAACCTAGGTAGGTCTTGGCCGACACCTGGTGCTGGTTCTACTGACAACGTATTCACGTCACGTCAGCTTGAGACTATGGCACGTTCTGTTGATGTAACAGAGACAGAGTTTAAGCGCATTGTAAAAGATCTTGTTAGTAGTGATCGTTATCAGCAAATGTTGAAGGACGCTAAGAAAGCTGGTCAATCAATGCGTACTACTCATGGTGGTGCTTTAGATCGAGTACGTGAAGCAATGGGTCGTGATTATTCTGATATGGATCCTGATGCTTTTTTTGAGGCTATGTCTCGTGATACCGATACTATCGGTGGACTTAGCTCTTGGAATAATGAGGCGATCAGAGCTGCAGATATTATCAATGCTTCTATGTTTAAACAGGTACGAGATCTTGGTATTGGTATGAGAGAAATCTCGGGTGTTGCTGACATCCTTGATACTGATGGTCCTATAAAAGCCGCTGCTGATCGTTTAATTGTTGGTCTTACTAACGTTAAACGCTCTCGTTATCTCGCTGGTGCGAAGCTGCAGGGACTTGATTTTGATACGCCTAAAGCAAAAAAACAGATTGCAGAAAAAGTTGAAGCAATGCGATCTGAATCAGAAGAGGCATTGACTACTTTCCTCAAGCTTGCAAAGGAAAGTCCTAACGATGATATGACTAAGGCATTGTCAGAGTTCTTTGCTATGTCTGATGATGTACACAACCTCACTGACTTTGACGCTTACATGCGTGCCTCCTTACGTGGAGGTAAGTTCAACGGTAAGAAGTACGGTAACCAAGCTGTCAAAGAACTAGGTTCTGTGATGGTACATAGCATCCTCAGTGGTGTTAAGACGCCCGTGAGAGCAATCATGGGTACAGCTACTGCATCTTTCCTTAGACCGTTATCTGCTGTCATTGGTGCTTCGATGCCAGGTGGTGATCGTGCACTTGCTAGAGCAAGCCTTGCTGGCGCTAATGCTTATATCCAGGCAGTACCTGAAGCATTCCAACTGTTTCGTCGAAACCTAAGTGCTTATTGGGCTGGTGATATTGCCAACATGAAAACACGCTTCACTGAAGGTGCCACACGTAATGACCAACAGTGGGCAATCATGGGCAAATGGGCAGAGACTCATGGCACTGATATGGACCTAACTGCTTATCGTTTTACAGATATGATCCGTACCTTAAACGATAAGAACTTCCTTACTTATGGCACCAAGATTATGGGTGCTACTGACGATGCTTTTACCATGCTTATGGCTCGTGCCAGGGCAAGAGAGAAGTCTATGTTGGATACAATGGAGTCCTTTAAAAAGGGTGACATTGCAGAGATTACACCTGAAACACTAAAGGTAGCTGAGAATAACTTTTACTCTAAGTTGTTAGATGAAGATGGTAACATCAATTTGAAGAGTGATCTTTATCTTGAGTCTCAAGTTAAGGAAGCTACTCTTACAACTGAGTTGTCTGGTGTTGCACAGAAACTTGAAGGTCTGTTCAACTCAGCACCTATGCTGAAACCCTTCTTCCTATTTGCACGTACAGGCATCAATGGTCTTGAGTTTGGCGTTAAGCATATGCCTATTCTTGAGAAACTTAGTAAGGAGTACCGCAATATTGCTAGTGCAACTGTAGATAACCTTGATTCAGTAAGACAATACGGTATTGAGTCAGCACAAGATCTTATCAATGCACAAAACATCCGTAAAGGACGCTTAGCTATTGGATCTGGTGTCACCTTTATGGCCAGTATGTATTACGCCAACGGTGGCTTGACAGGCAATGGTCCACAAGATCGTCGTCTTCGTAAGCTATGGATGGATACTGGCTGGCAGCCACGTTCATTCAAGGTACCTTCACCAGCAGGTGATGTATGGGTCAGCTACGAATCATTCGAACCGTTCAATAATATCCTTTCTACCATTGCTGATATTGGAGACAATATGTCCCTGATGGGTCCCCAGTGGGCTGAGCAAAGTTTACTTAAGGTTGCTTTGACTGTTGGTGGGGGTGTTACCAGTAAGTCATACCTACAAGGTGTCGGTCAACTAATTGATCTAGCTAGTGGTGAGCCGTACCAGCTACAAAAGATTGCAGGTAATATTGTTAACAACACGATTCCTCTTGCAGGCTTGCGTAATGATATTGGTAAGACATTAAACTCACCCATGCGTGAGATCAATAAAGATATCTTTAGCTCTATTCGTAACAGGAACCTTGCTTCTGAGTTTGGACCTGGTGAAGATCTAGCTATCAAATACGATGTATTGAATGGTGAAAAAATTAGAGATTGGAACTTCATGGAGAAGATGTATAATCTTATCTCTCCAGTAGGTATTAGTCTTAACAATAGTCCTGGTAGAACTTTGCTGTGGAATAGTAATTATGACTTACGGCTTGTCTCGTATACATCTCCTGATGGACTTGAACTAAAGGAACACCCCAAGCTTCGCTCTGAATTTCAAAAGTATTTAGGTAAGCAAGGTTTAGAAGCCAAGCTTAATAAACTAGCTGAGCGTCGTGATGTACAACTGTCTGTTATGCGAATGACTAATGATCGCAATTCTAATAAGAACTATTTAGATCCGATGAATTCATATCTACATAACTCTCTTATTAAACAACGTTTTGAAGCTGCACGTAAAAAGGCTTGGGCAGAGGTAAGGCGTAACAATCCAGACCTTACTGATGAGTTATATGAAACCAAAAAACAACGTGCTGCAGAAACTTTCAGAACACGTCGTGATACTAATAATGCAGGCAGTCTCGAATCCATCAGAAAATTAAACAATCCTAACTAATGGCTGAATCAACTTATACAGCTCCGGCTACATATACAATTACCTTTCCTTCGTTGAGTCAGTCTGAAGTTAAGGTAAGTATTGACGGAGTTCTTCAATCTAGTGGATTTACTATTTCTGGTTATGCAACCAGTGGTAGTGGAACCGTTGCTTTTACATCAGCACCAACTGCTGGTTCTACAGTTCGTATCTTTAGAGATACAACTATTCTTTCAAATCAACTACCCGCTCCTAAATCTGACTTTCAGCCTGGTGCGTCAATTAAGGCTGAAGACCTGAATGTCAACATGGATCAAGTTCTGTACAAGCTTGCAGAAAAGATTGATGATGGTGATATTTCTAATGATGCTGTTGTTACACAGGGTATTCGTGATCTTAATATCACTACAGATAAGATTGCTAACTCCAATGTTACTACGGCAAAGATCGCAGACTCTAACGTAACTACAGCTAAGATCAACGATGCTGCTGTAACCACTGCAAAACTTGCTGATAGTGCTGTAACTACTGCAAAGTTTGCTAACCTTTCTATTACTACTGCTCTGTTAAATGATAGCAGCGTCACGACAGCTAAGATTGCTGATGATGCTGTTACCCCTGCCAAACTTGCAAACACGGCTGTAACTGCTGGTAGCTACACCGCTGCTGACATTACTGTTGATGCACAAGGCCGGGTTACTGCTGCATCTAATGGTGCTATTGGTACTTCTGAAATTACTGATGCTGCTGTTACTACAGCAAAGATCGCTAATGCAAATGTCACCACCGCAAAGGTGGCTGATTCTGCGGTTACAACGGCAAAGATTGCTAACGATGCTGTAACCGTTGACAAGATCAACGACGGTGAAATTACAGTAGCTAAGTTAAATGCTTCTGCTGTTGTGCTTAACAGCGAACAAATAGGAAGTACACCTAACGATACTTCGTTCTTTACTACCTCTGCAAGTGACGGGCGCTACTTCCGTCAAGACAGTACTGAGACCATCACCTCAGGGGTGCCCTGGTCTTCTAATGATTTAAAAGCTGCAACTACTGGAGCTATTGATGCACGAATTATTGACCTTATGGAAGAGGTTGGTGGATTCGTTCCTATTGCTAACGAAACCAGTTTTCCGGCTCTTAACCCTGATATTAATAACGGTACAGGTACTATTGTCAGCGTTTCGGCTATTGGTACATCTCGTACGCCTAGCTCGGGAACAGTCACGATTGCCAACGGAGCAGGATCAGGAAACACAGTAACTATTACTGGTGTTGGATCTCAAGTTTTGACAGCAGGAATCGGCATGTTAGTTGAAACAACTAGCACTCTGCATACCTACTCATTTCACCGATTGATTGCACCAGCAACTAATGTCAATACTTGTGCGACAAACATTTCTAGTATCAATAGTGTTGCTACTGATGTTGCTAATGTTAATGCAGTAGCTTCAAACACCAATAATATAAACGCAACAGCTACTAACATTGCTAATGTTAATGCTGTTGGTACTAATATTGCTAGCGTCAACACTACTGCTGGAAGTATTGCCAATATTAATACTATTGCTAATGATCTTAACGAAGCCACTTCTGAGATTGATACAGTTGCAACCAACATTGTAAATGTAAACAATGTAGGCAATAATATTGCTAACGTAAATACTGCCGCCGCAAACCTCAGTAGCATTAATAACTTTGCTGATGTTTACCGTGTTGCATCTTCTGACCCCTCTTCAAGCTTAAATACTGGTGACTTAGTATTTAATACTACTAACAATGCTTTACGTGTTTACAATGGTTCTGCATGGCAGGATGGTGTAACTGCATCTGGCAACTTCATGTCAAAAAGCGGTGATGAGATGACTGGTGATCTCTCCATCCCAGATAAGATTATCCATAGTGGCGATACTAATACAGCGATTAGATTTCCTGCAAACGATACAGTTTCTGTAGAGACTGCGGGTAACGAGCGCCTCAGGGTGGACTCAAGTGGGAACGTTGGGATTGGAGAGACCAGTGTTCAATCAACTTTGCATGTTGCAAAAAACATTGCTGATTCTGCTGCAATCAATTGGACTGGCAGCCAACTTTCAATAGCTACACCCATTGCTGGAAACAGCACAGCTAATAGAGCAACAATTTATTTT
>Ga0181414_1000307_pt1 | contig 15093 bp, 26 predicted proteins | sample 37SPOviralmetaG_FD_130139 | JGI IMG/M metagenome (GOLD analysis project Ga0181414, IMG submission 130139) | Marine viral communities from the oligotrophic San Pedro Time Series (SPOT) site, San Pedro Channel, CA, USA - 37 SPOT_SRF_2012-11-28 | ecosystem: Environmental > Aquatic > Marine > Strait... | reverse complement strand
TGACTTTTTCCATAGATGCTGTGACGCCGGACACCTTCCGTTACATACGAACAGGTGATTGGACACAGGTCAAGGACAACATATCACAGTGGAGGGAACAACCAGTGCAGATGTTCGCTAACCCAACCTTCTCCATATTGAATGTGTGGGACTGCGATCGCATACTGAAGACATTGGGCAAAATGTTTGGTGTCACTAGGCTGGGGTGGAATTGGGTAGAGGCACCGGATCGATACAACGCGGTACACCTGCCCGAGCATGTGAAACAACAGATAATACAATCCAGCACCTACTTCCATTCACGCAAGTTGTTACCGCAACTGCATTCGTCCACACGATCAGAGACCACGTGGCAGGACTTCCTCAAACGCACTGCATGGTTGGATGAAAGCAGATCACAACCTATGAAAAAATTCCTGCCGGAATTGCATCATATGATATATAATGAGAACAAAGGTTAAACTAGAAGATGGAAACACTATCACTTAAAATTAAAGTAACTTGCCCAAACTCGGGAAACAATGGAACTGGTACAGAAACAACCAGAGGCATAATCAAAGTGGACGGCAAAGAACTACAGAAGATCCAACTGACAGGCAAAGAGTCACAGGAACATCAATTGACATTGGACCTAGACGAAGGAGAACACACTCTATCTATCGAACACACCTTCTCAGAATCACCTGTGTCTGCTTTAGTTATAGAGCACATAGAGATAGACGAGATAGACTTAGGTGTGCTTACATACAACGGAGTATACACACCGACATATCCAGAACCATGGTACTCAGATGAAGTTACAGCAGGAAGGCCACCCAAGCAACAAATAGGCAATGGCATGGACGGCTCATCTTGCTTGTTCATGGGTTGGGAAGGAAAATACGAACTCAAATTCAGCACTCCATTATATGAATGGTTGCTTCAAAACATCTAATCATAGTAAGTTGCCTTTGGCAGTCATATGACCAATGGCGCGGTGACCAAGAACACCGACTGATCGACTCTCTCAACAAATTCATACGCAAGGCAAGACCCAACGCAGACATCATGTGGTGTAACGATCACATCGACGAGATACACTCAAAGCATGACGTTCAACCACAAGACTTAAAGTTCTATGACACATTATCCATAGTGGACCAGTACGATTCTATTTTCGTAACCGGTTGGCATGGTGAGAGATGTTGTGCAATGAAAGGATGGGGCACCCAGACTATATCTTTCAAAGGAGTGAGGACTGGATTGATAACAGATCTTACTGTATGGTGGGATCATCCACCTGATGAAAATGCCCTAAGAATATCTGCAAGATGGGCCGACTTAGTTACATCAGTAGATGTTTTGAGAACCATTTCTTGATTGTGTAGCAACGACCACCATACCTGTTTGCATTTGGCCAATTGATCATGTGTAGATAATGTGCAGAAACTGTGTAACTGTTTGAGCATGGCATCTGTGCGTTCCTGCCAAGTCTCGAGTTCGTCATATGATTCGTCCCACAGTTCTGGAAACGTATGGAAACCATATTCACGCAATCGCTTCAGTGTGTGCCGGTTGCCTTGTATCATAAATGGTTGCAACTGCAACATTGGCTTGAAAGTTTTTTCTGTGATGAAACAATCGGTCTCTTTGTCTGGAAATGCTTCAGTGACAACGTTGATGTAGGCGTCATGATATATTTCTGGATTCATCCATCTGTCATTGCGTTTGATAGAATGTTTTTCTTGATCTAATATGATGGGCACAGACCTCGACCCTCTGATGTGTCTGTCCACACCATCGTAACACACATAACTCACGTGTCCATGTTCCATAGGCAATCGATCCAAAAGATATCTGCGAGTGTGTTTGTCTTTACCATTCAAACACATGTAGGCTTTCTTCTTATCGTCTTTGTATGAGTCTGAGTTTTGTAACTGATCTAATTCTTCACGCCCTTGCAAGAAATCGGTCAACTGCCAGTCGAACCAAAGCAAGGGGATCGATTTGACAGGCTCTCTTACTTCTATCAGCGAATCTCTAGTCAGCAAATCTTGTACCTTATGTAAAGCAAAGTCTTTTGGGAATGGTAGTTTCTTCAACTCATTCAATGTAACATTTTCTATCAGTCTATTTCTGTGTATGCATTTTTGTATCTCCTCGTGAAACTCTGGTGATATCCTTGCAACGTAATCATAGAAAACTGTGTTCATGTTTTTATACCAGGCATCGACCAATTTCATAGGGTATGGTTTGAAGGGTGCGTTCAAGTTTCCTGTCACTAGGAAGACTCGATCACTGGTGCCTCCAACAGTATCTAAACATCCTTCTATCTGTCTACGCACATTAGGATGACCATAATGCTCTGTTTCGTAAGGATACCAGAACAACAAACTAGATTTGCCAGACTTCAATCTTTGTAAGTTGTCTTGCGAAAGTGTTTCTAGTATGGCTTTGTCGTGAACCAAGTAGTTGCCAAACATAGGGTGGACCACAATCCAATCAGGATCATCTTGCACTATCTGATGTTCTATACCATGTGCCTCTAGAAATTTTGTTATAGAGTAGTTGCTATGCTTTAGTTTACGCATCAACATAGGATTTATAAGGTGTAATTTGATCACTAAATATGTATGATGCTAGACTTAGAGGGAAAATTCCTAGTTGCAAAACCAACTATGCGTGATGCAAGATTTAGAGAATCAGTTATACTAATACTCGAACATTCACGTTCACACTCAATGGGATTGATCATTAACAAACCCGTACACACACCAACACCAACCGAACTGGGCAAAGACTTTGGCATCAAAACAATCAAGAGACAACCCAACCAATATGTGTTCTATGGAGGCCCTGTTGGATTGAACAAGGTAATAGTGCTACACACACCGGATTGGTCGGCAGGATCAACCACCCACAAGTTCAACGACGAGGTATGGGCAACTAACTCAAAAGAATGTTTGATTGCTTGTATGGAGCACGGAGCAACTGGGCCTAGCAACTTCTTAATGACAATAGGACAATGTCAATGGTCAGCAGGACAACTAGAAGCAGAAATACTGTCACGCAATGGTAGGTTGACCACGGACGCCTGGTTATCGACTCACTTGGATCCCAACACAGTGTTTGGTATGAAGTACAGAAACAGATGGAAAAAGACCGTGAACAAAGTCGCCAAAGAACAGTTCAATAGAACATTCAACCATGCTGTACAAACTCAGTAGTTAAGTTTTTTGCGGAATTTCGATCGTATATAGCACAGCAGATCTCCCATTTAACTACACACATCTTTCCCTCATAATCGATTTTAAATATTGTACGACAACAATAAGGAGATTATATGTCATCAAAGAGGAAACAAAAGAAACTCAAGAACATCATAGAAATAGCAGATTACTATCCAAAGAAAATAGTCCACAACACTCCTAAAACAGAAAACCAAAAAGAATACTACAATTTGATACAGAGCAATCACACAGATATCATATTGGGTGTTGGTCCTTCTGGAACAGGCAAAACACTACTGGCCGTAGAGTCAGCCATACGTGGCTACCAGGACAAACGTTTCGACAAGATAGTGATAACGAGACCTGCTGTGTCTATCGATGAACAGCACGGTTTCCTTCCTGGCAGTTTAAACCAGAAGATGGAACCATGGGTAACACCAATCATTGATGTATTCCAAAATCATTTTTACAAGCACGAAGTTGAAAAGATGGTTGCACAGGGAGACATCGAGATTGCACCACTGGCATACATGCGTGGACGCACATTCAAAGATGCTTTTATCATTGGAGACGAAATGCAGAACGCCACGTCATCTCAGTTCAAAATGTTGTTAACAAGGATAGGTGATAGATCCAAAATGGTAATCACCGGAGACTTGGCTCAAGCAGATCGAGAGCATAAGAATGGACTGCTTGACTTTATTAGACTTATGCGAGACGGTGCATCACATCGAATCTGTTTACAGGAATTCGATCGTTCAGATGTGCAAAGACATCCAGTGGTCAAGGAGGTCCTAAGACTATACCGAGACTACTAAATTTACCACGGCGTTCATCTGTGTTTAAATATGCAGATGGACGTCTACACAATATACGCTGACCACACAGACAAAACCAACGCACACGAATTTGCTAGGTTGATGCGTAAGTTCCTTGACAAGATGCAAGAAATGGATCGTATCCAGTCCTACAGGATCACAAGGATGAAATTAGGCTTTCGTTCGATGGACCTTCCAGAGTTTAGAATAGACATGGAATTTAACAACATGCAACAACTCGATGATGCAATGACATCTGTGATACGCAACGAAGAAATGATAGAAGGCGAACATGTTGGTTTCAATCATTTGGTTGATGTAGGAACCATACAACATTTTTTATACAGGGATTTTCCAGACTAATGTCATTCACATCATACAAAACGAAAGACAAAGATGGCAAAGCATTGCCAAAGAGCAAATGGATATTTGATCAATACTACAGCGACAACATGGAGGGTGGCAAAAAACGTGAACGTGATTATGCTAAAACTTTGGAACAGTCTGGTTGCAAAATTATCTGGGATAAATGATCCAGCCGAGATTCTACAGCAAGTGGCATAAATTAACAGACGTCATGCTGGGCACAACCTATCCACACGAGTACTATGATGGATTACCGGATGCAATAAGAGATCCTTTGTTACAACTCACAGATGAAACATTAGAAGATTTAGATTATTTTGAATCAGTTTTGAAACAGTTTGGATGTAATGTGATACGCCCCGAACTAGAAAAAAGTTCAATCAAAGAATGGATTGATCAAAACTCAATCAACGAATACACATTTTCTTACAGCATTAGACCACCTCTACAACCAAGAGATGCACAACTTGTGATAGGAGACAAATTAGTTTTCGTTGGTGCGGACAACAGATCTTTTAGAAGAACGTTGCAGAAACACATAGACATAAAAAATATAATGATACATCCTAACATGCTTGAGCACACCAATTTAGTTAATCCGGCAATAGCAGAAATACCATGGGGTCCGGAAAATTTAAGTGCAACAGAGATCACTGTGCTTGGCAACTCAGGATTGCTAGAATGTCTAGTGCCTCCTGAATGGGAAGTAACCGAACACCGGCTCAAGCAAATGGATTGGTTCGTCAAAAAGTTTCCGGATATCAAATGGTGCAAAATCACAGAAGGTGGACACACAGACGCTCAGTGGCACATGATCAAACCAGGAGTAGTTTTGTCATTGCCGGGATTAGATAGCATAGACAATCTACTCACAGACGATATCGATGTTTGCCATTTGAACGAGACGGACTTTGCATGGCAAAAGAACCGCAAAGAAGAAAAGGCAAGCATGGCACAAGGCAAATGGTGGTTGCCAGGTGAAGAAAGCAACACAGATCTAATTGCGTTCATAGACAAATGGATGAACACTTGGACAGGTGAGATGCAGGAGACTGTATTTGATTTGAACGTTTTGGTGTTAGATGAGCACCACATAGTGATCAACAAGTCAAACAAGAAATTAGAAGACTTTCTTAAAAAACACAACATGGAACCAATTGTTGTTCCTTTCAGGCATAGATATTTTTGGGATGGCGGATTGCACTGTGTCACACTAGATTTACGAAGAGAAGGACCCATAGAAGACTTTGATTTTATCAATCAATCTAAAAATGCACAGATGTTGACACAAAGAGAAGCGAGATAGTATAATAGTAATTGCGGTCTTGGCGGAAGAGGTAGACGCGATAGTTTAACCCTATTGTTGCAAGACGTGTAGGTTCAAATCCTACAGACCGTACCATTGAGGGTGCGTAAGGTAAGTTCGGGGCCTCTTACCAGGCCCCCACCCTCCAAACATTAAATACCCAATGCGAATCAACATAGTCACATGCACCGACTGGAACTACAGACGCTGGGCCACTACACTGATCAAATCTCTGCACAATCAATATCAGAATCGATATGTGATCGCTGTGGGCGAAGGTGACTGGGAGGCATGGGGTGCCCAACTTGGCGTTAGCATCGTGCCACAATCATTCAACCATTCCATGGATCCTGTGCGTTGGTGCCAGAACGTGAGGATGCGCCATCTGAGGGCATTGCTGGAAGACTGCGATTATCTACTGCAAGTGGATTCAGATGTAAGACAAAACAAATACACAGACTTTCAACATTTTACCGAATTCAATGCTTGGGCAGTGACTAAGAAATGGAAAAACAAAAATGATGTATTGAAAGAAGTGGAGATGAGATTCAGGATCAACGCAGGATGGGTGCTGTACAGGAACACACCACTAACTAGATCAAAATTACAAATCATACAACAAGAATTCGATCACGAGTACGCAGATGAAAATGGCTGGGATCAGATCAAACTGTGGCAACACTTCGGTGACCATATGGCCAACGTGAACGTACCTAATCGCAAATTCGTAGATGATGGAGCCAAAGGTGGTTTCAAGAGCACCAGTCCATGGTACCACTGCAAGGGACCTGGCAGGAAAGAAGTCACTGACCTAGACACATGGCATGACATCAACCAAACTCCGCAGTTGACATGACACAAAAGTTGCCGTAATATAAGTTATGCAAATTATAACTTTAGATTCCTCCAATAAAGTATTAGGACAAGACCCAATTCATCCACACATAGGAAGACAATTCCGAACAACAGGTAATCGCACAGCCTTTGGCTGTGTGATAGAAGACGTGATTGCTGTCGTAAGTTGCGTGGCATTCACAAAAGATATCGCAAACACCATGAACAAGATCGCTGTAGAGTCGGACTCCCCCGACACAGCGATGTTCTGGACTGTGTACAAAACCAAAGAAGCATCACAGATATCAGAGTTACCAACAGCAGTAGGTGCCAAGGCATTGTTGCAAATGGTAAAACATGTCAAAGCAACCATGCCACACATAGCAAACTATGCCACACTATCACCTATACCAACGTTGGCTACAAAGTTCACAGAGAACATGGACGATACAGCAGTACATGACTGGTTATCACAACGTAAAGACCCCGTAGCAAGGTTTCATTTGCGTAATGGGGCAAAGTTACACCAACTGAATAAGAATGCTGACAACAGTAATTTACGCATGAAACAGTCATATGGTGCCATGGTGAATTATGTGTACTCTGTATAAATATTGAAAACAGGAGTATTTTTTATATGGCACACAGAAAATGGTCAGCAGTGATGACACAATCACAAATACCAGGCAACAAAACTCACATCAAGGAATGGACTAAAGATGAGATTGCGGCACAGATCGCAGGTAACGGTAATCATTCAAAGTCAGCAGGCGAATTCCAAAAATGGTGGAGAACTGTACAATCACGTAAAGGTTGGCACACCAGCAAGGGTTACACAATTTCTGCAAAGGGTGGCGGCGGTTGGACTATCACATTCACAGATAGTGATAACACTGCTATGAGTACTTCTGCATAACGGTTGACAATACCACAACATCTAGTATAATAAACTTGTTTAATCACAACAAGGACTAATACTATGATGAAAATCTTTTTTAAACATTTCATGTATGCTTTCGTTTTTGTCGTATCACTCGCATGGATCGGTGTGGCTGGTTATGAGATCGGTGGTTGGATAATGCAAACTTATCCAAACTCACCCTTGGCATGGCTGGTTGTACCAATTGTTTGTGCATTAGTTGGTACCATAGTGTATGCCTACGAGGCTACCAAGACAGAACTAAGATACTCTAAATAATACAAAGGGCCTTCGGGCCCTTTAATATATACATACATTATATGAGCAAACCAGGAGATTACTTACTAGACGCACTACGCAGTCATGCTATGGGACAGATCGAGATGCATCGTGCCAACATTGACACCTACAGATTGAATCCAGCGGGCATTGGTGAACATTCCGATCTCACACAAACCATAGAAAAAGAATTGTTAGAGATTGCCAAGTATGACGACATACTGGATGTGTTGGAAAAATATTTCCAAGATAGGAAGAAGTTACCACTCAATGAGTAGAATAGCAGGCAAAGTTTGGGGACAGACAGAATTAGTGCATGCCAATGGTGTGCTAGAATTCCACAGGATAGAATACAAGGCCAAAGGCACTTGTTCTAAACATCAACACAAATTCAAATGGAATGGCTTCTTTGTAGAGTCAGGAGAGATGATAGTGAGGGTTTGGCAGAACGATTATGATTTAGTTGACGAGACCATACTCAAGGCAGGAGACTTTACACAGGTCAAACCTGGCGTGTATCATCAATTCGAAGGTGTCAAGGACGGTGTGGCATTCGAACTGTACTGGGCAGAATTTAATCATGACGACATACAGAGAGAAACTGTAGGCTACGTCAAGAACGGTAATCCACCAGCAAAAAAATAAATGGACTTTTCCCATACTGTCAGTTTTCCGATAACTGAATCGATGGATGATGACAGACAGCAATACTTCAAAGAAAATTGTAGCGCCGAAGAATTAAGTTGCGTGTTCAGACAAGTAGACAAACTACGCACACTGCACCGCAATCGGACACAACAGATGGTGTACATCTTTACCGATCATCCGGGACTACCTCGTCCGGAGAAGGCAAAAGGCAACACCAACTATTCAATTGACTGGGGAGACATGTACTTCGAAGAGTTCAACACCATCGCTGGCCACATTCCTGTCACTATAATAACACCGGATACAAATCCAAAACATACCTACACTGCACAATGCCATAAGAATAATCTGCCTGTAAAGGATGTTACTTTTGTTTCTGTCGCCAATTGGTGGCTTAACTTTTTAAAAAAATTAGTGTTACACAAGAAAGACGTTGATCAAATTAACTATGGGTGTGACAAACTATTTGTAATAATGAACGGGAAGCCTACCGGACCACGCATTGCCATGATGTTGAAACTCGCCGGAAAAGGATTGCTGGAACACTCCCACTGGTCGTGGCATGGAGAAAAAGATTCTAAGTTGCCTATCAGAACTCCAGGATTTGCAGTCGACCAAACTAGGACACTAGGTGTCATGCTCGACAAGGACGAATCATACTTGTTGCCAGCAGAATACCATAACAGTTACATAGATGTCCAAGTAGAGTCACTGATGCACCCGGATGCTGTTTACATGACGGAAAAAACTATGCGGCCTTATCTGTGTCTAAAGCCTTCGCTGTGTTTGAACTCGTACGGACATTACAACTACCTAGAATCGATCGGAGTGAAACTGTATGATGAGTTGTTTAACTATGATATCATAGAGCAACCAACAATAGACAGACGCATCGCAGGTATCGTACAAAACTTGCAGGCATTGTTAGAGTTATCCAACTATGATCTAGAGAACAAGATACGATCTATAGAATTAAAAATGAGATACAACAAAGACCTGTTTAGTAACCTAGTCAATGAAACAATGCCAACAAAAGAGATACAACACCTATTGGACCGAAACATATTTCCAACCGATTGTGTGTTCATCGAACAAAGACCGATAACAAGCCATTTGACAAGACTTTAATCAAACTGTAATATATAAAACATAAGAACGTTTTAACAAAGGACATCATCTTATTATGTTGCAAACCAAAGTCGACACTGTAAAGAACTGTGTGATGCAAAGAGGCAACGATACCATATCATTCAACATTAATACCACCCAACACTTGTCCACAGTGACCTATTACTTTGCCTTCGACGGTTGGTCAGAAACCAAGACATGCAACATGAACGAAGCACAGGACAGGTACAACAAAGCAATCAAAAACGGATACAAGATAACGTGACTTGGGAGAAGTTCAAAGATGCTAACATGCTTCTTTGGATGGACAAGCGACGCCTAGTACCTGCAAACTGGTGCGACCAAGAGATAGAATCAATGGCTGACAGATGCTTTCGCAGGCTGTGGGGTAACCATGAAGCAGTGTATAAGATGGATGGTTTCGAAGAAGCGTTCAATAATAAATTTAAAAAGTATATTAAGGACTAGGCAGAAGCCTGCTTTGGCATAAACTTCCAACTCTGTTTGTTGTAGAAGTCAATTGAAGCAAGATTCTTTGCCTTGCTCTCGCACATGATGTCAAAGTCGTCTGTGAACGTCCATGCCCAATGGTTCACAGCACTGTTCCAATAGTAGTCAGAGTGTGCTCTCAGTTTCTGTTTCTTGTAGCCTTGTGCCAACAGTGTGTCCATGTCAGGACGTATGTCAGGATCTTGGTCAACCAATATGTCCTCACGTGACACAGAGTAGTGCAGTGCGGGACGTTTGCCACGCCATGAATCTATAACTCGCTTCACACGATCATCTGTTGCTGAAATGTACTCCCCGGTGTTGACCCAATGATGATGTATGTCCAATACCAATGCACAGGTCTTCTCTAGTTGTAGTGACGCATCCAATCCCCATTTGTTCTCGTCATTCTCTATGGTGATGGTGTTGCGTGCCTCTGGTGATAGTTTACGCATTGCGTCAATGATACCTTGTGGACCTTGTCTACCTGATATGTGTACGTTGATCTTGAAGTCCTGGAACTCCTTGCCATAACCCATCCAGCGAGCCATGTTCACATGATACTCGAACTCTTCTATCGAACGTTCCACGATGTCCGGATTGTCCGATGCCAACACAGTGAACTGTCCCGGATGCATACTCAAACGCACACCCTTCTCTCTCGCAAGGTTACCACAACGCATGAAATGTTTCTCACAGTATGCGATCACACTAGGGTCCTTCCAGAAGTACTTCCATGTGGCCTCTGTGGCCACAGGCAGTATGGGTGACGATATGCGAACCATTCTCAGTTCCGCGGGCAGTGTGCTGACATAACCAATCAGTTGATATATGCTCTCGATGTTGTGTTGCATCAGTTCCCACAGTCGTTCTTCTGCTTCATCTGGGTGCTGTTCATTCAACCAACGCACAGTGGTGGCCCTACAGTTGTATGGTTGTTCTTGTTCCTTCAACAGTTTGGGTTTTAGTGTGCGATCTGGATGCACATACTTGCAGGCGAATCCTATCTTCATCATGGCCTCGTCAGTGATATCAGCAAAGGTATAATCATCACCAATGATGACAACACGCCCACGTTGAATATCCACCATCCCACTGCGAGTGCGAACACTCCCAACCAAAACTCGTTCTTGTTCAATGTCTTCTTAATCTTCTTCATACGTTGCTCGTCTTGTAAACATAATTCATAAATTTCATATCTGTGTATTCCTCATCCACTTGTTGTTCGAATGTGCGACCCGGAGGTCCTTGGGTCCGATGTGTCGTACTAGGTCTTGAATCTTTCCTAATGCGTTGTCTAAGTTCTGTTGTGGAGTATGCATGATCTCTTGTATTATACACTACTTCTATTGGTAAGTCATCTCCTGTAAATGGTTTATCCACATAGTCCGCTCCTATGATGCGTACATCTGGTTTGATCAGTGTGAGCAGTTCCACCAGTTCTGATTCCGTTTGGTATATCTTGACGTCGTCAACCCAACGTATTGCTTTCAGTTGTATCTCACGTTCTGGCAATGACTGTGTGGGTGATTCCTTAGAGTCCGGTCTGTCTATGCTGGGATCTGTCTGCAACAACACTGTGAGATGATCACAGTGCGACCTGGCTTCTTCCAACATCATGCAGTGACCCGCATGTAACAGATCAAAACAACCAGCAGTTACTCCTCGCTTCATTGTGTTAGTATAACATTTTAGTTGGATGTGTCAATGGCATTTGGGTACTCTCTGACAAAATGTTTTACCAGGTCACGTTCCGCCCTGCGATTCAGTTTCTGCCATTTGGCATGTACCAAACTTGCTGATTGGTAATCTATGTGCAATCCGAATGCTGTGTTCAGTTGTTCCAACCATGATGCATCCAGTTCTCCCTGGAACAGTGCATCCACTGACAGTGCGGTGACGTTGTCATGTGTGTCGGCAATGGATCGCCAATGATCGATCTGGCGCTGTGTCATCTCCTTGAAGTATCGTTTGGTGAGGTTGTTCAGGTTGGAGTTGAACTTGAGATAGTGATGGTAACAAGTCTCCGGGTCCACCATGGTGAACACAGTGGGTTCCACACGCCATCGATCGTCCACGGAATGATCAGGGTGTTGCACAGTGATGAACGGATCCAATGGTGCACGGAATTGGTGTTCTATCTGCATCCAGTTGTGCCACGACCTGAAGTCAGTGTACACATCCTTCAACAGATATTCCTGTGTGTGTTTGTCCGTGACTGTGCTGAGATCGAAAGAATGATCCAACAGGCACATGTTCCTCACATGATTGCCCAGTCCACCCACACACGCTATTACCAACATATGATGTAATTATTTGGTGGTTGTGACTGAACAGAATAAATATGACACAGTATATGAAAGTACTGGAAAACACATCAACTACATTTCCGGACGTAGACCTTTCAACCACAATAGAACAAACCAGGACAGATGGCAACACCAGATTGTTGCACGTCACCAAGTTCTGGTCCAAGGATCATATCGATTCATGGGTACTGCCTCGCTGGCGATCCATATGGGGGCCACGCGGCATCGACCTATCAGTCGAAGGAACCACTTTCACAGTGGTCAAGATAAAAGACGTTTAATTAACCGTCTGCTTGTTCTGTGGGAGTTGGTTCTGCTGGTGCAGAGTGCCAAGGTTTAGCGTACCATATCGCACCTGCAATCACAACGATCACCACTGCCCATAACCATTTGTTCTTTAACATACTGTTATTTACAGGTTCGTGTTTGGGAATTTTATCGGTATAAAACGGCACAACGTAATTATGATGGTAACACGCCGGCTCTTCGCAAACGGTCTTTGCTCCAATGACCTCTTGGTATGAAGACCTTGTCCTTCTTCCAACCACCCACTGCTATGTACTTGACTGATCTAAAGAAGGCATTGATGTCGTTTTCCGTTTGGTATTGCTTCACGCCGGGCGTGACCTCCACACACACTGTGGGTTCGCATCTATCGATGGTGTCCACAGCGCCTTTCAGTATGTGCAGTTCAGAACCCTGTGTGTCTATCTTGATGAAGTCAACCTTGGGGTATTCGAACTCGTCCAGTGTGCGTAGTTCACATGTGGTCTCCACAGTGCCAGCGGTGGAATGTATGCTCTTGTCACCGCATGAGTCGGCAGTGCCATACAGTGTGGCCGACCGGGGCTCACTGTACAGGCCGTATGGGTGTATGGTGTAATTGCTGTGTGCACCGAGATTGTCAGCCAAGCACTGTCTGTTGAGCCGATCGGGCTCGAACATCTCCACGTGATCAAAGTGCCAACACATGAAGTGACCCCACAGGCCGATGTTGGCTCCTATGTCTATGGCCACGCCACGACGCTTGCCGCAGAACATGAAGGCTATCTTACGCTGTTTCTTCTGATACTTGGTGCCGTCGGCTCCCTCGAACTGTGCGGGATAGTGTGTCTCCGATGCGGGCATGGTCCACCCCCTCACCCTTTTAGTCAGTGCTTTGTGCATAACATACATAGTTATGAATGGATCGCTACAGAGTAATTGAATCGATGGCCAAGCAACATCACTGGACGCATGGCTGTGAGTTGGGCGTGTGGATGGGCGTGACCACGTTCTGGTTGATGAACAACACCGACCTGCACATGACCTGTGTGGACTCGTGGGAACACCAACCGGACAACCCGGAGTACGCATGGCAGTACGAAGCAATACCGCCGGGCAGTAGGGCCAAACAGTTCACTCCGTGGGATCACACAGCAAACGAACAACACTTCAGGACAAACGCCAAACCATGGGGCGATCGCATACACACCATCAAGGGACGTGCGATGGCAGTGCTGGATCAAGTGGCGGATCAGTCACTGGACTTCATATTCCATGACGGTGACCACTCACACCCATACGTGGCCAACGAGATCCGTGCATGGGCACCCAAACTGAAATCAACTGGTTGGCACATAGGTGATGACCACAACTGGGACACTGTGCGTGACTCTGTGGAAGAGGTGTTTGGTAACAACTATACAGTAACAGGTAAGGACGTGTGGAGGGCGCCTAGGTATCGTCCGACTTGATGCCACGCATGTATGTTTCACTGGGTCGGTATGCCCACCATCTGATCAATCTCAAGTAATATGCGTATATTGTCCTCATCACTCATATATATGATGTGATGGAAGAAAACCACATCAAATCAGCAAATGCCAAGCACAGGAGAGCGAAGCGACTGCGTTCGCACCGGTTGAAACGCAAAGGTCGTAAGGATAGATCTGGCAACACCGGCAAGAGAGAATCTGTGCGTTGGAGTCGTGTGTAGCGAAAAGGGTGCTACACCCAAAAAAAATCCCGTGCGTATTTTTTAGATCTGTGAAAATGCTGTGACGACTTCGTTTATGGCGAGCATGCCATCTGCGTTTGAGTCCATGTGTATTACCAGTGCGTTAACAAGTGCAGACCATGAATCTAACGACAGTGTGTGTTCGAACATGGCATATGACTTGTGCGTTAACTTGTGCAGTTCGAATTGATCAATATAGCCGTCCATGTTGAGGTCGAAAGCATAAAACAGTTGCTCTAAACGTTCTATTGGTATGTTCACTGTGGTCACACGCATGTAGATATGTACCCGAACCGGTAATAGTGGTTAAAAAATTGCTGTGCAAAAAATTAACAATTAACTACTTTATTTGTGGCCTGGCAGTTTTATTGACCCCACCTTAGCGCCATGCTGTGTGTGTATTATAAATTGTGCGTATAATGTCCCGACCTCGAGAAATATTTTTTTATATGTCGAGGCCTCTCTCGGAGAGTGTTAACAGGTGATAGCGATGGGGCCGTCTGTGTTGCTAACTTCGTCACCCACGAACCAGCCATCGTTAACCATGCGATCCAGAGTGTCCACAGCCTGCACACGGCTACGGAATGTGATGTACATGCCCTCGGGCAACAACACACCCTGCTGATGCACCTTGTACTCTGTGGCACGCAGGCCTGTGTGGGATTGCATCCACTGTGTGAGTTCTTCTACAGTTCTAAACTTCTTGTTACATTGTCTAATCATACTATCATAATACTATCATTACCAGATGTGTCAACCGGATACGACACAACATACAGTGGGTGTATG
>Ga0181414_1000305_pt1 | contig 15150 bp, 20 predicted proteins | sample 37SPOviralmetaG_FD_130139 | JGI IMG/M metagenome (GOLD analysis project Ga0181414, IMG submission 130139) | Marine viral communities from the oligotrophic San Pedro Time Series (SPOT) site, San Pedro Channel, CA, USA - 37 SPOT_SRF_2012-11-28 | ecosystem: Environmental > Aquatic > Marine > Strait... | reverse complement strand
TTGCGGCTCTAAATAATTGAAAAGGGTCATCTATAACTTCGCCTTGGGGGGCAGCAGTACGAGAAGCAGAAGCGCCTATTAGGTCTGTTTCGTTTCCCCTTGGCTCAGTGGAAGTGGCGGAGACACCTATTAAGTCTGTCTCAGTAACCATTTATTTTCCTCTATTGTCTTTAGGTATAGATTGTATAAAAGTAGCCCTAAAGTCTGAATCAAGCCCGCCGTAAAAAGCAGCTAACTCTGGGGCTTTTATACTTTGCTCAGCTTCGGTGCCTGAACCAGGTTGAATTAAAAATATTTCATTTATGACCTCTCGACCATTTACTGTTTTAGTGTTTATACGAACTCTTTGTAAAACTTCGGAAGGGCTGCTTGCGGCATTTGCATACTGTAACCAATCTGACCACCAATCAGGTAAATCTACAGAACCTATGTTGTTTGCTAAAGCTAAGAAATATTCACCATGTAATAGTTTAGTTGCTGCTTCATCTTGGCTAGTTGCGTACCTAACTTTACCATTAGGTTGGATTGTAAAACCATTATTGTTTTTTATAGTTGCAAAAGCGTTTCTAACTTCAGAAGTTAATTGAACGTCTTTTTTAGGGTCTTTATACTTACTTCGTATAACATTATCATCTTTATCTTTTTTAGTAACAAAAAACTCTATATCAGTAATATAGTTATATTTATCTTGAAAGTCTGGATATAATTCAGCCAGTCTAGATTTTCTAATAGCCTCATAATTTTTAAGTATACTAGCGTCTGTAGCTGCTGCTGTATACCTATCTTGCCCAGGGGTTCCTACATCAAATAAATTATAATTTTCTTTAAAAGAATCTTCAAAACTACCGCCTGCTAATCTAGCGTTTTCTGCAATAGCAATAGCTACTAAAGCTTTACTTACATTTACATCTCTATCCACTACAGGTGCTGCTTGGAAAGAAGTTGCGTCTGTAACATTGTGTTTTTGCACATATGTTTGTGCTCTTTGTATTACCTCTGGATCTGCTCCAAGTTCTTGGTATTGTTTAGCATATTGTGTTATGTGTGCATTAAAACCTGCAGGATCTGTTTTAGGGTCAGGTATTTCAGGTATTCCTGTATTTTTTACAGTTGCATCTAATGCATCATCTCCGGTTGGCGTAGCTACAAGATTAAAACTATTTGGCTTTTCTTCGCTAAGACTACCAGACAAATAACCTCTTGGATCTTCTACAAATTTTTTAAACTCTCCAGGATTATCTTTAAAAAACTTTTTAGTATTTGCTAAATTTTTATTATTAATAAAATCAGCAGGAAGAAATCTACCTAAAGGATTAGGGTCAATGCCTGCAGCTCTTCCTAATTTTTCTAAATTTTCTTGTTCTTCAGTACTTATCTGTGCGCTGTCAATGTTACGTAACTCGTCACGTAACCCTTTAATTTGTTGTGTAACAATTCTATTTACATTCATATTAACTAAAGACTCTTCCCTTTTTACTAAGTCTTTTCTTTGCCCAACTGTAAGTTGATCCATTTCTTCATCAGATAGCCCAAAAGGATTTTTGTCATTAGGATCTGGTATGTAATTTCTAAATTTAGGATTATTTATAATTGTAGTATTAAATTGTTCAGAACTTGCTCCGTAAGGGCCTGTAACTTGTGGAGATTTTTTAGTTATGTTTTTAGCTTCTTCTAAACTTATAAAACCAGAAAGGGTTTCTCCAGAAGGGGTTTCTCCAGAAGGGGTTTCTCCAGAAGGGGTATCAGCGGGAGCAACGCCACCAAGTCTTTTCTTTTCTTCTGCAATCTCTGCTCTTATTTGTGCAGCTTCGCCTGGACTAATTTGATCATTCTCTACTGCTTGATTTATTTCTGATATAGTAGAACCATAATCATCTTGCTCAGCACCTATTGTTTCTACACCTTGCCTTTTACCGCCAGCGTAAACCATGTCCCCACCAGCAACAAGACTTTTATTGTAGATAATAGACTGATCAATCATTTCTAATAAATCTTCGTCGCTTATCTCAGCAACTATATCATCTTGTCTATTAGTCAACCCGAGAGTTTTAGGAAAAAAACCTTGGGGGGTATCGACTTCTAAAATATTACTGCCACGTTGAGCATCGTATCTTACTTTACTAATCTTACCTTTTGCTCTTTTGTTTGTGTTTACGTCTGTGTAAGAACTTGCTACAGGGTCTGCTGTCAGAATACTAGTAATTAACCTTTCATTGACTAAATTACCATTTTTATCTCTTTTTAAAAGTTCAGCTCTACCTCTTTCATTTAAGGTATTGTTTACTAGAGTAGTACTTGTGCCATCTTCATTTTGAGTGGTAGTTGTACCACCTTGATATAAAAAATTATTATTAGATAAAATTCCTAAGTCTGAAACTATACCTTCTTTTCGTTGGTCCGCTGCTAATTGATTACCTTGTAACCCTCGTAATCTTGCAGTTGTTCTTGTGCTCATTTTATATACCGAAAAGCGCCCCTAATGCTGTTACCCCTAACCCAACCATATTCCCATGATGTTGAGCTTTTGCATTTTTATATGCAGATGCCCTATTAGCAGCCATACCTGCGGCATCACCTAAACCACTTAAAGAACTTTGATTAACGCCTTGCCCTATACCTATTAATTCGTTTAATAAAGCATCGTTTACTGTTCTTTGTTGAACTCTAGCATTATTTAAAGAATTGGTAAGGCCCAATTGGCCTCCTCTTTGTAAAGTTCTTTGTTGTTCTTGTCGTTGCGCATTTGACAGACCAGCTCCGCCATATCTCTCTATGTTTCGTTGTTGTACTTGTTGAGCTATTTGATTTTGTCGGGTCTGATCTTCTCTAGCTTGTTTTATTAAAGAATCATCATCAGTAAGTTTTAATAACTTTTCTTCAAAACCCCTGAAGTTGTTTATATAATCGTCGTAATCTTGTCTAGTAATACCAGCAAAAGTAGCTTCGGGATCGCTAACAGTAGGAAGATTAGAAACAGAATCTCTTCTGTTATTATACTGTCCCATATTATATAAACCGTCGTATAACATATTAAATTTGCCCTATTGCCCTATGCCCTGTGCGGGGAGAAAACTACTAAAAAAGCCTAAATTAGCTTGTTTTGCACTGTCGCCACCAGCATCTTGAAACCCTAAATTTTCTTGTCTGTTTTCGCCCATCTGCCCTAAAAGCTTAGTACCTGCTTTAAAATTAGCATTTCTTCTTGCCTGTTTTGCCCTAGCAAAGTCTAATTGCTTACTAGATTCTATCCTTGCAGCTTGAGATAAACCAGACTGCGCATTCGCCTGCATACCCCTAGCATTTTTGAGTACATTTATTTGGTCACCTCTTTGGGCCGTTAGCCCCTGTGTCCTGCCTTGAAGTTGTTGCGCTCCCGCTGCTGAAGCTAAATCTGCTGCTGCATCTACAGATTGTGTAGCTTGTAAACTAGGTCTGCCACTTAAAGCTTGCATGGTGTCGGCTTGAGCTCTACCTGTAGCTACGCCTGAATAGTCTTCTGTACTGCTTCTATCTCTTAGCTCTGTAAGTTTAGGTAAATACTTTTGTCTAAAATAATTTTTTTCAGCCAAAGATACAGAAGCTAATGCTTTTTCTTGTTCGCTTGCTTTAAAGTCTGAACTTTTTGGTTTACTACTCATTTACTTTTTTCCTGTATATTCGTGTGTCTAACTCCCAACCTATTGTTTTGGTGTACGATTCCATTTCTGGAACTCGTGATCTCGCTTCGAGATACTTACAACCTGCTTCTTTTGCTAGGCTATCAAACCACTTATTGTGGACTAACCAATTGTGCCCACCTTTTTTATAAGTATACGCTATCCATAGCAGTAATGTCTTGTCTTTTGTAAACGTATCAACCTCTACGGTTAGTATCAAAAAACCTACAGGTGAGGTGTATAAGAAAGCCCTTTCGTTAACACACTCACTGTAAACATCCTCAGGGATATAAGTAAGGTGAGGATTCTCTTTTAAAATATCAAGTATGCCTGTTTTTATAACATTCCAACACTTCCTTATGTCCGTATAAACAGGTTCCTCAATAGTCGATTTCCTTCCCGTACCTTCCATACCGTCTCCTTGGCATTCCAATTCCTTTGTACTTAACAGTTCTTTTTACCCCAAGGTCTCCGCCTCGGGCTTTTAATTCTGCTTGTTTCGCTTCAATACTAAACTGAAATGAATACTCTTGTGACGCGCCGATGTCTGTCCATTCTTTATTTGGTATACGTAATAGCCTATAAAGAGCTCCATATATAATCGCATCTCTATATTGATTAGATATCGTAGTGTCAATGTTGTTACTAGTTCTAGTAGGCTTTAAAGCAACGCTCGCTATAACTTGTTTAGACCCACTTGGAACGGGCACTATCCAAAAAGTGGTAGGAGTTTTCTGTAAATACACATGTGGTTGGCCTGTTTTATCTCTCCAATCTGGATAATTTAACTCTAAACTACGGGGGCTTATTGGGTCCATGTCATTACCATCATGCGTCATTAGTAATACTTGATGAACTTCAGTCCCTACTGGTATATCAAAATCATATTCATAAACGCCTGAAATAGTATTAAAGGGGTCCATATCTAAAATATAAGCTTTTGATCTTTCACAAAATTCTATAGTTGCAGCTCTTAAGTGTTGTTCTACCAAAGAATCTGGGCACATAGGAACATAAGGTAATATCTCTTTAACTAAAGAAGAAAAAGAAGCCATTATTAATTACCTCCCATAGAAGCTGCAGTTGCAGTAGTTACAGGGTCAATGTTTGGATCTAAAAGACTTTGAGCTTGCCCACCTTGGCCTAAACTAGCAGTAAAAAGTTGGTAATGACTACCTGCTCTTTGCGCGTTTGCCGCATATTCTGCGTCTTTCATGTACGCTCTGTACAGAACAAAATCTACAATAGCATTTCCATAAATATCGTCTACATAAATAGTAGCTGAAGTATTAGCTAAATCTGTAGGGGTTCTAGAAAAAACAATTTCTACGTACGAATTACCAGATATTCCTGGATACACGTAAAACTTTCGTGGATCATCTTCATCAAAAATATAATTCTTAACAATAGTACCATGCGCAGACTGCCCTGTTACAGCGGGGTCATGCCAGTCGGGATCTTGTGCATTTAAAATATCAGAACTTACTAACCGAATAGCTCTTTTACCTGTAGCACTACTTCCAGTTGTTGACATGTTACGAACTACTTTTATTAACCTCAAACCAACATCCGGTATGGTTTGTTCTGTCCCAGCAGCTAATTGAACATTAGCATGGTCTGCAGCTGCTTCAGGCCTAAGGTTTACAATTTCTCTTTGGGCATCATTAATATATCTAAGTAATTCTGCTTCTGACCACCTAACACTAGTAGTATCTTGTAAGGTATCTTGCACCCTTGTAATTATATTAGCGCCTGTAAGTGTACCTGCCATAAGTTACTCTAATTACTGTGCAGCTTTTAATTCTTCTATTAAATCTGATTTCTTTTTGCGTCTATCTAATTCAATACCAATAGTACGTCCATACTCTTCTAGTTGCACTTTAGTCATACTATCAAAATTTGGTGAAGTTTCTTCCATAACAGGTTCTTCTTCTACTGGAACTTCTTCAGCTGCTCCACCAGAATCTTCGTCTATTACTGGGGGTTCTTCTACAACAGGTGTTGGCATTTCGCCTTCGTATTGTGTACACCCTTCTTGTAAACAAAGCAAACCAAGTTCATTTGAGACTTCTTTTGGTTCTCCTGCTTTTAAATGTATTGCTGCTCCCCAAGTTGAAGCTATATATTTATCATCACTAGAAATTATTTTCATTTTTTAATCCTTAAAATATGGGTGACTCTAATTAGCCACCCATAAAATATATCACAATTAGTAACTTACATCTAATCTTATGACACCAAAGTCTTCATCTTGACCTGTTACGTCAGAATTGTACTTAGGCTTTTTAAGACCAAATATTTTACCAATTGATATACCATTTTGGTTTCCATAGTCAAATGTATCTTCAACTATTTCAGGGATACCAATGTCAGCCATTGCTAATGATTGAGCTCCGCAGAATAAACATGCAGAACCGTTAACGTTAGCATCAGCGCCCCATTTGTACCCAGCAGCACCAGCATTTGATGATGTACCAGTTGTAGCACCAGATGTGTTAAACACATGTCTGAACTCATGCACCATGATTCCATCAACCATTAGGCTTGAAGAACCTGAGAATAAGCTTGAACCTGGTCCTCTTACTCCAGCTTGTCTTACGTTAGCAAGAAAATCTGAATCGAGTTTTAGGTCAGCCATTACCTGTGGTGTTACGAAAAGATGGTAAGTTTCGTCGTTACCAGCTCCTCTAAGACCTCTAATATATTGGTCTTTTGCATAAGCTTTTAGATCAACAATAGCGCCGTAAGTTAGTTTGTCAGCTGCAACAGTTGCAGTAACATCACCAGCTACGATACCATTTGTAGCATCAAATCTTCTATGTCTATTAGACGTAGGTGCAGTTATATCAGCTGAGAACGCTAGGTCACCAAGATTTTGTCCAGAGTTCTGAACAGGTCTTAACGCACCATTGTTCTTAAGTGTATAAGCAATACCACTTAGAGTTAAAAATGCTAGTTGGTCCATTCTATCAGCCATTGCGTAAGCAAGTGCATCTCTAGAATGTTCTCTAAAGTTCACAACAGATTTCTGGTCGTTCATTCTACCTGAAAGTCTATTAGCGAATCTTAGTTGATCCAATTGTACTACTATGTCGAAAGCTCTTAATGATTCTTCATTACCTTCGAGAGTGTTGTCTCCAACGATACCGTCACCAGTCATATCGGCTAAAAGAGTTAATACTGCTCTAGCTCCTTTTTCTGATTGAGTAAGTTCAGATATAGTCTGAACCATTGCGTTAGATCCGCTTCCCGCGAATTGGTTGATGAAGGACATATTCCTAGCGACACGCCAAAAATCACGCGACCAGATGGTTAATTGTTCACTGGTCAACGCGGCAAAGTTTGTATTTGCCATGATAATTCTCCTTATCAAAGTTGTTTAAAAACCAGTCGTCTTTTGGAGCGACTACCTATCCGTATACCCATTATCGTAGGGGGAACGCTCTCGTTGTTTGCGGATTACGAATCCGGTTAGTTTTACGCTCTAACAAGCGAAAAACGATTTTTTACAGGAACGACCCTGGTAAGATATCGCTCTTACGTGCGAAGTTATTTAATTTATACCACAGTTTATCCGAAATCACCACGCATTCTTCGTAAAGTTTCTGCGGGTAATGCATCAAACTCTTCTGAGGACAATACATCTAAATCTATTTTTTTCTCAACTTTATTTTTTCCTTTTAGGGTAGGGGGTTGAGATTCAGCAGCTTCTATTTTTTTAGTAGTATTAGCTACTTTTTTCTTTTCTACTATTTTTTCGCCAACTGCATCTTTTTTTGGTTCTTCTGTTGGTACTGTAGGTTTAATTACATATTTAGCTGCTTTATCTAAAGCATCTGCTCCAGAAAAACCTTGTATAATAAATGCATCTCTTAAATCCATAACTTCTTGGGTCAAAGCTTCATTAAAAGTAGCGCTGGTTTCATCAAGCTCTGGGTGAGAAGTTTGTAATTCTATAGCCTTATTTTGTAGGGCTACCGCTTCTGTACTTTGTTGTACAGTTTGGCCCATACGTTCTTGCACTTCAAACAACATAGACTTACGTTCTGCATCTCTAATTTCTGCTCTTAACTCTGCGGCTTTTGCAGCTTCGCCATTTAAAATGTGTTCTTGGTACTCTATTTCTTTAGCCCCAAAATCATAGTCAGGCGCTTTATCTATTGTTTCTACCGGGTTAGTTGCTTCTTGTAGTTGCTTTGTTAAAGCTTTTTGTTTTGCAAGAACTTCATCAAACCTAGATTTTGGAATCATGGGTTCTTTTGGTTCTGGAGTTCCTTCTTGTACTGTTTCAACAACCGGTTGTGGATCTGAGTCATCGTCTGCCAATACTGTTTCTTCTCCTTCACTTTCTGCAACTGTTGGTTCAGTTTCAACTTCTTCTGTTTCTCCTTCCTCAACCTTGCTTTCTTCCGTTTCTTCTGTATCAGGAGTGGGTTCCTGTTCTTCAACTTCTTCAACTTCGTCCTCCTTGACGTTTTCTGTTTCGTCTTCTTCGAGCTCAGCTTTAGGCGCATCTTCAAAATTAAGATCAACTTCAAAAGGTTTCGCATCTTCTTCTGTTTTTTTATCTGCTCCCGGCATGCCGTCAAACATTAGCTTGTCGTCTATTTCGTTAGTATTATCTTTTTTTGCCATAATTAATTACCTCCTGTGGTTTTCATGGCTGCAGCGGCCATTTTAGCTGCTGCGGCAGTATCGCTTTGGTCTTTACGCATCTGATTTGTTAATTCAGATAATTTTTCGCGTAATCCTAATTCTTCACGTTTGGTCTGTATCTTACTCTGTAACTCAGCAACCTTCAACTGTGGGTTGTTTTGTTCATTTTGAGCTTTTGCCATATTTAACTCTGCTGAAGTTTGTAAATTAGTTACTTCTGCTTCTAGTTTAGCAATCTCAAGTTGTGTACTTCTAATTTGTGATTCCATTTGGAATTGTTGCAACTGTATTTGTTGTTCAGAGGGAGGAGCAGTTCCTTCCATTTGTCTGATTCTTTCTGCTATATCTGCTTTACGTGATAAATGCGAGTACTCTACTATCATATCATTTGGTATTGGTACTCCTACACTTCTTAATTCTATGGCTTCAGCAAATTGCATTTCATCAAAATTGTCTCTAGCTGGAGCAGTACCTACAACAACGTCATACTCTCCGATGGTTAAATCGTTTATGACCATACCCTCTGGGGTCATTTGATTTACTTTTAATTTTTGTCTTGGTTTATAAGGATCTGATTCATCGGTGATTTGAATTATACGTTCTTCTGTATAGTAAGTTTGAATCATCTGTAGGACTTTTTCTGCTAAATACTGTCTGGTTTTAGCTAAGTTATCCAACGGCACTTGTAGCAACAAAGATCCTCTACCTTGTTTTGCTTTAATTGCAACACCAGAAACTTCTGGACTATCTAAACCAAGCATAGCATCTGTAATACCACTTATTTCTTTTATATTTCTAGCTGCTTTTTGTCCGAGCCTATCTAAACCTGTAGGTATTTGGTTTGGTGGAATTTTACCAGGAGGAGTAGAGCCACGGTTAAATTCTAATACTAACCCTGTTTCGGCTCCATGTTCTTCAAGGTCATCAGCTGTCATACCAGACAAAGATCCAGATTCTACAATCCAACCGCTGTTTGCCGTTGTGTTCACAATGTGCAGTTCTTGTGAAGTTATCTTGTTTAGTTGTTCTTGTGGTGACAATAAATTTCTTACCATCCCAAACGGTTTGCCTCTACGAAAGTATGGGAAATATGGCACGATTGTAAAATGGTCATACGGAGAATAATCATCAAAGAGTACTACAGTATCTGCGGTCACTGTCCAACGGACTCGTCGCATTTTTTTAGAAATAATATCTAAACCATAATCATCAGCAAACTGTTCTCTTTTCTTTTTGCCCCAAGCGTTTGGTATCTTTCTTTTGTCCCCAGTTACAGGGTCAACATAGTACATACAATCATCTAGTTTGTAATACTGTCTTTCTATAACTCTAATAGATCTGAGCATTCGTGCATTCTCTGGATCCCCTGGGTATTGTTGTCCGTAGTTATATTCATCTGTGTCTCCGTACCTAGACTCTTCGAACTCCATAGAGTCGGCACCTAAAGTTGTACCCGTTTCTGCAAGCATTCTTAATTTATCTGCTTTACTTTGACCATAGGTTTCTTCTATTTCATCTATGCTCATCCATTTGGTTTCAAAAATTTCATTCCATGTTCTTGGGTCGTAATGTTTTGCGTCTGGGTCAATAAGAATATCTAATGGGTCTTTTGCCTCGATTCGAATTTCACCATTTACATGGTCATCAAAATCTACACGAACATCAAAATACCCCCTGTCTTGAATAAGACCATCGGAAAATATTTGAGCTTCTATCCAATCTAATTTATTGTTGTCAGCTATTTGCGCGTACACTTTAGTAAGAACGTCTGCAATTTCTTGGTTGCCCCCACCTCTAGGTTTAAATTGTATGTCTGCTTTTTTTGTACTTTGTTCTGCTAGAACAGCATTAACAGTTGGGAGTATAGTATTTATAGTTAGAGCAGGTCGTCCTTGGTCATCAAGCTGTTGCATATCAAACTCGTCCCATTGTTCTCCACGGTAGTAAGCGTCGCATTTTTTTGCCATGTGGATATAGTCTTCGTGGCCATGATCTCTAGCACGCACATAAGCACTAAACTGAGTTTTTGCTAAGGTGAGTTCTTCCCCTTTACTTAGCTTCTTTTTTGGTTTTTTAGTTGTATACGCCATTTATGCACTCATCGCTGATTTCTTTTTCGAACCCTTCGCTATTAATTCTAACCTATCTCGCCAAGAAGGTACATGTTCTGGTGCTTCATAAAAAGTAGCGTATTCCATAATCATTAAACCAACCCAAGCCAAAGCGTCGACCTGATCATCATGCACGCCGTTAGGAAAACGCAAAAGTTCAGCAACCATTGTTCCCGTCCAGACAGAATCGGAAGGAAAGTAAACTTTACCTTGCTGCATTCTACCTTGAATAGCTCTTGCTCTTGCTTCTTTATCACGTCGCCCTACTTTTAAATCCTTAAAATATGCGGAGTGTAGTCTACGTTCTGCTACACGTTTTTCTAAAAACGGCCCGATAGCCATCTCGATATGGCCTCTCTCAATACCAACAATACCAGGTCTCCATTGTTCATACAAATCTAATATTTTTTCTACTAGTTCATAACCATCGTATTTGCCCCGAACAAGGTCAACTACGAACATATTATCGTACTCATCTATTCCAACAACTAAACCAACAGAAAAATCGTTTCTATCTCTTTGCCCAATCGCCAAGTCCCACGCACAATAATATCGCATCTTATCATACTCGACTTCGTCTGGTTCAAAATACCTAATCATATCTCGGGTAAAGTAATCCCCTTCATCTGATACTGGATTCTGTTGGTACAAAGCGGTCCAGTCTCTTGGGCCAATAGCTTTTTGTATCATTTCTAAAGATTCTAAATTATAACGTTCGGGGTGCAGGGGTTCGCCGTGAGATCTAAACTCTTCGTCTTCCTCTGCTATCGCTGGGTATTTGACTACCTCCCAGGCATCTGCTCCATCTTTTTCTGCAGTCAACAACTTACCAGCCAAGTCATCATCGTGCCAACGCGTAAGAATAACTAGTATTCCGCCACCTGGAGACAAACGTGTATAAGCGGTAGAAGTGTACCAATCCCAAGTTGCCTCTCTATTGTTCTCAGATTCTGCATCTTCTCGGTTTTTTACCGGATCGTCGATCAACAATACGTGCGCACCCTTACCTGTGATACCACCGCCAACACCCGCGGCTACATAACCACCGCCTTCGGTTGTTTGCCAGGATTCTACAGATTGAGAGTCTTTATCGAGTTTTGTGCTTTCAAATACGTTTTTGTAGTTAGGTTCTCTTAATACAGAACGCACTTTTCTAGAAAAGCTCATGGCCAAAGATCCAGAATACGAACAACTAATGAATTCGTGCCCCGGGTTACGTCCGAGATGCCAAGCAGGAAAGGCGATACTAGCTAAGGTTGACTTTCCGTGCCTAGGGGGCATAAAAAGCATTAATCGAGGAGATTTTTTCTCAGCTACATCTTGGCTAAATTTTTCTAGCCTTCTGCAGACATCTTTATGGACCCAGCCTGCTTGGTAATCGGGGTTAAACTTTTCTACAAAGGGCAGCATGCGTTTTCTTGCTAAAATACGCATTGCGAGCTCTTTTTCCGCCTTTATTTGAGCATTTTCTTCTCTTTTGCTCGTTTTTGGCTGTTTTTGGGGTTGTGGAAGCTGGTCCGCTTCATCGGCGGCACAATATACGCATAACCCTTTGGGTAATACGAGGTTTTCTGCTAAAAGTTTCTTACACTTGTAGCATTCTAGCTTCTGAAGGTCTGTCACACTTAGTATTTATAAGTTTTTTTAACTTTTTTCTTCTTTGTAGCCTTTTTTTTAGCTTTTTTTGGTGCTGATTTTTTGTACATACCTGCGTATCCCATATTTTACTCCTTTTGTTAACATTTCCAACGTTTTCTGGCTTGCCTTAGCCTAGAATTCGGGTTTTTAGCTGCTTTTGGGAACTTCTTCATCTGTCCTGCGCTCCTTGCGCAGTAAGACTTACGTCTTTTAGCCGCTTTTGATCCTTTTTTAACTTTTCCTGTAACTGCTGTCTTTAATTTAGAGCCTGGGTTCTTCCTTCTATAGGCTGCTACCCCTGCTTTGGTCATTCCAGCGCCTTTTTTAGTTGCCCTAAAGTTCTTTTTGTTCCTTTTGGGCATATTATCACTTTTTCTTGGCACGAGTTCTCCTTTTTGTAGTAGGTTTTCTTTTCCTAACTATAGTCTTCACGTTACGTGGCTTCCCGCCTGGATTCCCCGCTGCACGTTTTCTCTTCACTGCGCTTTTCTTCTGAGCTGCAGTCATAGACTGAGCTTTCGAACGTGGTACGCATTTGGGGTACTTACGTTTACTTTTACCTTTCGCGGATTTTCTACCGCAGGCTTGATACTTGCCTTTTTTCTTTGGGGCACCAATATCAACCCAATCACCCTTGGGGCCTTTACCAAACCATGCGGATAGGCCACCGGTGGGTTTAGCCATTATCTGTAACCGCCACCGCGTTTCTTATAAGTTCTTACTAACCAACCGTTGGCATAGGCTGATGGATAAACTTTAAACTTTCGCTTAGCTTCTGCTTTTACTCTAGAATATAAACTAGGGTTTGTTGGCGTAGCTCCGCTTTTTTTCTTAGTAGTTTTTCTTTTTTTTGCTGGCATTTTTACCTCCTGTTTTTGGTATGCTCTTATACTTATTCATCTTCTTCGCAAACTTGGCCATATTGGTTGGGTGAGGGGCGTTGATACCGTGGGACCCTTTCATTTAGTGTCTTCTTCCTCTTTTTCTTCTGGCTTTGAATCTTGCAACTCATCAGTTTGCTCATCAATTTGATCGACCACATTATCAACAATATTTTCTGTTGATTCAGCGACAGTATCAATAACTCCACTTACATCTTCTAAAGCTGATGTTGTAATGTTTCCTGCTGTTTTTACAGTAGAATCAATAACGCTTGTGGTTAAATCTTTACCACCATCTATAACAGCGCCTACCGTAGCACAAGCTGTCATAAAAACTGATACCAATACAAATATAATATTTTTCATAATTTACTCCTTTTTAATATATATATTATTTCTTCTTTTTGCCCATTTTTTTCTTTTTAGATTTTTTACCAGACATTTTTTTTTGCGGTTGATTTATACAATGCATTATTTCTTTCCTTTTTTCTTTTTTGCTTTAGCTATTTTATCCTGCAAAAACTTAGGCAAAGTTTTTTGCTTTGCGGTTAATTTTTTCTTTACGGGTTTTTTCTTTTTCATTTTCATAAGTTCTCCTTAATAACCTTTTTTCTTTTTAGATTTTTGCGCGAGCTTGTAAACTTTACGTTTAGCGTTTGTTGCCTGTGCTTGTTGTTGATATTTAGCGGATGCGCCTTTAGCGGATGCGCCTTGTGCTTTTATCATTGAAATTTTTCTATCCATGGTTTTTGCACTTTCTTTAGCTTTTTTGGTTATTAACTTTTGTTTTTGCGCAGTAGTCATACCTTCTGTACTAGCCCCCATACCTTTCATAAATGCTTGAGCGGGTGTTCTAATCTTCCTTGGTTTTTTTCTTGTTAAACCTTTTGCCATTTTCTTTAACGTAGCCATATATTATTCTCCTTTTGGTTCTAAGTATTGTGTATCTACCCCAGCTAACTTTAGCAGCTCGGAGTCCGGTAATCTTTCTAATCTTTCTAACTTATCTACGTTTATATTAACTTGGGTTGCTTGTTCGGGTGCAAATAGACCGTGGAGCTTGCATAGAGAATCGACAACATTTTTTTCTTCGGTAGAAGTCGCGGATTTTCTGTGGGCTTCTAAATACATTTGGGTCGCGGTGTTACGATCAAACTTAACTTCTTCTCGCATCTCTTCTCTTAGATATTGGACAGCTTGTTGCACCTTTGGTTTTTTAAAAACTTCGTACACTGAATCCTGGTTCTTGTACCCCGCTGCACGTCCCGCGGCCGCTTTACTCATGCCCCGTAAAAAATACAAAATGACTCTTTCTTCTTGGACCGAAAGCTCGGATAATTTTACTCCGGCGTAGGGAAAATGAGACTGAAGTTCAACTCTGTCTTCGTCGGTAACCTCAACTGCTTGAGAAGTTAGTAAGCTCATGTGTCCAAAGTAACACATTGGGGTATAAGTTGTAAATTTTTTGTTGAAAAAATTTTTTTGAAAAAATGTGAAATATATCGCTCATACATCTTCTCCTCTATCATCACAGACCCTACTCCGACCCCGATTTGTTTTCCGTTGACACTTTCTAGTTTCAGTCATTGGAACCTTGTTTTGGTTTTTTCGCCGTCAGTCGCATACGCTTTGTGACGTTGTTTATATGTTAGTGTTATTAACTCTTACGTACGGAGGTACATCATGAGTATATTTAAAACTATAGGTCGTCTTACTTACAAGACAAAGAGACTAGTTCAAGATACAACAATCGAACCAGTCAAAGCAGTACGAGAAGGTTACTCAGAAGCTAAAGCTAATCAAAATCAAATTGATGAAGCAACTAAGCTACTAGCAGACCAAGGTATCAAAGTAACACCTGATACTTTCAAACCTCGTCAAGGAGAGCTGAACATATGAACAAGCTAATCTCCAATGTATTAACACTAGCGATATTCACAGTATCGTTGGTGTTAACTACTATCATAACCATGGACATCATCAACTACACCGGACAGCAATCATTGTTCGAGTTACTTCTTTGGTTTATCTTCGGTCTTATAACATTCGTTTTTGGCAAGACCATCATCCTATTGAATTCTTAATCACCTGAAGGGGGCTAATTACCCCCTTACCTACTATCATAACTACTATCATCAGTGCCTGCGAGCGTGTGCGAGCAGGTGCATTGTGTCTGCATGATTGGTTCCGCGTGTTCCACGGACATGT
>Ga0181414_1000303_pt1 | contig 15156 bp, 24 predicted proteins | sample 37SPOviralmetaG_FD_130139 | JGI IMG/M metagenome (GOLD analysis project Ga0181414, IMG submission 130139) | Marine viral communities from the oligotrophic San Pedro Time Series (SPOT) site, San Pedro Channel, CA, USA - 37 SPOT_SRF_2012-11-28 | ecosystem: Environmental > Aquatic > Marine > Strait... | reverse complement strand
TTATGGTTTCGGTTTAATCCACATGATTGGTGGATTATCTAGAACAGCAACATCCGCTTTGAGATCATTGTTGGATGCAGGAACATTATCAAATTTACCCGCAGGATTTAAAATGCGTGGTATTAGAATTAGAGATGATGCCCAATCTATACAACCAGGAGAATTTAGAGACGTAGACGCACCAGGTGGAAACATTCGTGATTCATTTATGACACTACCATTTAAGGAGCCGTCACAAACTCTATTACAACTTATGGGTGTCGTGGTTTCAGCTGGTCAGCGTTTTGCATCTATAGCTGACCTTCAAGTAGGTGAGGGTAATCAACAAGCTGCAGTGGGCACGACAGTTGCATTGCTTGAACGTGGATCGAGAACAATGAGTGCGATCCACAAAAGAATTTATGCTGCACTTAAAAATGAATTTAAGTTAATGGCAAGAGTATTTAAATTATACCTACCACAAGAATATCCATACGATGTCGTGGGTGGTCAAAGAATGATCAAACAACAAGACTTTGACGATAAGATAGACATCATTCCGGTTGCAGATCCAAACATATTTTCTCAATCTCAAAGAATATCTATTGCCCAAACGGAACTGCAACTGGCAACATCACAACCACAATTACATAATATGTATGCAGCATATAGAAATATGTATGAAGCTTTAGGTGTAAAAAATATTGATACTGTATTAAAACCACCACAAAGACCTATGCCTATGGATCCTGCGGTTGAACATATACAAGCTTTAGGTGGTCAACCTTTTCAAGCATTCAAAGGACAAGATCATCAAGCACATATTACAGCTCATTTAAGTTTTATGGCAACCAATATGGCAAGAAACAATCCTGCAGTAATGGCAAGTTTACAAAAAAATATTTTTGAACACATATCATTAATGGCATTGGAGCAAGTTGAAATAGAATTCCAAGATCAAATAATGCAACTACAACAAATGCAGCAAAATCCACAAATGATGAAAGATCCAAGAGTACAACAACAAGTTATGGATTTGAATATGAAGGTAGAATCTAGAAAAGCTGTTTTGATTGCAGAGATGATGGAAGAATTTATGAAGGAAGAGAAAAAATTACTGGGTGATTTTGGAAATGATCCTCTTGCTAAACTAAGAGCTAGAGAATTAGATATTAGATCACAAGAAAATGCTCGAAAAAGTGATGAAGAAGACAGAAGATTTGATTTAGATAAGATGAAATCAATGATGAACCAACAAAATACTGATGAAAAATTTGATCAGAATGAAGAATTAGCTAAATTAAGAGCTGATACGTCGATTGAAAAGACAATACTAAGTAAAACACTACCAAGTGCTAAAGATATGATGCCAAATATTGACATTATAAGAAAAGAAAACTAATTTAACTACTGATAAGGAGAAAAAATGGAAAAATTAGATAAAATAGTTGAAATGCAGACTCCAAAAGAAAAAGTTGAGGTTGATCCAAGATCAAAAACAACTGCTGATGGTGCTTATAACTACATTGCTAAAGGCGAAGAGGTTGTAGTTAGAGGAACTAAGAGAATGCTAAGAGAAAAATCTAAAACTGCTAAGTGGATATAAAAAATTATGTGGTTATCGGCAATTAAACTAGCCGTCTCTGCTGGAAGTAAGATTTATGCTAACAAGCAGAAGACGAAGATAGCTATGTCAGATGCACAGCTTATGCATGCATCTCGTATGGCCGAAGGTAAGGAAGCTTACCAAGGAAAACTTTTAGAAGCCCGTCAGTCAGACTGGAAGGACGAGGCAGTTTTGATAATTTTAAGTTTGCCCGTCGTAATTTTGGCTTGGGCAGTTATATCAGATGATCCGACTGCTATGGAGAAGGTTCAGCTTTTCTTTGATATGTTCTCTACGCTTCCTTCCTGGTTCACAAATTTGTGGATCCTTGTAGTGGCGAGTATCTATGGTATAAAAGGAACACAAATTTTTAGAAACGGAGGAAAAAAATAATGCCAGGAAAACCAATTAGTAAAAGTAAAAATGCAGGTCTAGCTAAACTAGCTAAGTCTGGAGAAAAAGGAAAATCTTTAGCAAAAAAATTTGGGTACAACCCAGAAAGAATGGTTGCTAAAAAAGGTGGAAAAGTTTCAAAATATAAAATGAAGAAGAAAAAATAATGGCAAAACTTTGTGCAAAAGGTAAAGCAGCAGCGAAGCGTAAATTTAAAGTGTATCCATCAGCATATGCGAACATGTATGCATCAGGAGTTTGTTCAGGTAAAATCACACCAGGTGGCAAAAAAGATAGAAAAAAAGCTATGGGTGGTGGAATGATGCGTGATACATATCGTAGTGGAGGACTTGCTAGAAGAAAAAGAGGTTCTGCATAATGAGAACTTATTTTTCAGAAGGAGGATTGCGTAAATGGGTAGCGGACAAATGGGTAGACATAGGAGCACCGAAGAAGAACGGGAAGTATCAACCTTGCGGGAGAAGCAAAGGCTCGAAACGGAAGTATCCAAAATGCGTCCCACTTGCAAAAGCCACACGGATGACAAAGTCGCAAAAGACGAGTGCTGTCAAACGAAAAAGAGCAGCAGGTAACCCAGGCGGTAAACCAACTAATGTAAAAACATTTGCATAATGAGACAGTTTTATTCAAAAGGAACAAACCCACCAAGAAATAAAAAAAATTTTAGATCCACAAAAAGTGGAGCTGGAATGACAGAAGCTGGAGTTAAAGCTTATAGAAGACTTAACCCAGGTTCTAAATTAAAAACAGCCGTGACAGGAAAAGTGAAGCCTGGATCAAAAGCTGCTAATCGTAGAAAGTCATACTGCGCAAGGTCACTTGGACAATTAAAAAGGTCATCAGCAAAAACTCGTAACGATCCAAACTCACGAATCCGTCAGGCAAGACGGAGATGGAAATGTTAACTAAAAAACAAAAAACAACACTTAAAAAACACAGTAAACATCATAGTGCTAAACATATGGCGAGCATGAAAAAAGACATGAAAAAAGGAGTGTCTTTTTCAAAATCACATAAAAAAGCTATGAAGAAAGTTGGTGCTTAATGATAATGGAAGAACTAGAAATAATAAGTAAACTTCAAAAAAGATTAAAAGATGCCTATCAAGCCATAGGTACTAACATTATGGCAGGTGGTATTGACAATATGGAAAAATATAAGTATATGTTAGGACAGGCTCATGCCTACCAATATATTACACAGGAAATCTCTAACCTGCTAAACCCTAAGGAGCAAAAAGATGATAATAAAGGAAAAGACAACATCCTCAAATTCGACGCCACCAAAAATTAAATTAGCTTTAGAAGAAAAATACGAAAAACAAAATGAAGAAGCTCATAAAAAAGAAGCTGATGCATACGAGCGTTTAAAAACAAAAGAAACATCAAAATTACCTAAACCTACTGGATGGAGAATGGTAGTTCTACCATTTAAATTACCAGAAAAAACTAAAGGTGGATTGTTTTTAGGACAAGATATTTTAGAACGACAACAAGTGGCCTCAACCTGTGGATTAGTATTATCCATGGGTCCACATTGTTATGACAAAGATAAATTTCCCGAAGGTCCTTGGTGCAAAAAAGGTGATTGGGTAGTATTTGCAAGATATGCTGGATCAAGAATCCAGATCGATGGTGGGGAAGTAAGATTGCTAAATGACGATGAAGTTTTAGCAACCATCGACAACCCCGAAGATATACTTCATCAATATTAATCATAGGAGATGACTATGCCAGAACAAGAAAAAATGGTTGACATTGATACATCAGGCCCTGGTGTTGATGTAGAAATACCAGAAGAAAAAAAGAAGGACAATGTTACAGAACAACCAACAGAGGACAAAACATATGAAAATGAACGTGAAACAAAACTTGAAGACGGTGGTAGCACCGATGATACAGTTGAGGAATCTAATGAGTCTGTTGCTGTTCAAGATGATAAACAAGAAGACACGGAAAAGAAAAAAGAATTAGACGATTATTCTGATGGAGTAAAAAGAAGAATTGCTAAACTTACTAAAAAAATGCGTGAAGCAGAAAGAAGAGAAGAAGCTGCAACTATTTACGCAAGAAGTGTTTTATCAGAACAAGAAAAATTAAAATCTAGATTAGTTAAATTAGATACAAGCTATGTTTCAGAAATGGAAGGTAGAGTAAAATCTGGTATGGAAGCTGCGGTTGCTAAACTTGCAAAAGCTCGAGAAGAAAATAATCTTCAAGCTGAAGTCGCTGCATCTGCTGAAATATCTAGATTAGGTTATGAAGAAGCTAGATTAGCAGATATGAAAACTAAAGCATCTGCAAAAGCTGAAGAACCTGCTCCACAAGAAGAACAGTTTCAAGTTCCTCAACAACCAAGAAGAGTAGATCCAAAAGCACAAGAATGGGCAGATAAAAATACTTGGTTTAATCAGGATAGAATAATGACTGAAGGAGCTAAAGTAATTCATAGACAAATGACTGAGGAAGAAGGTTATGATCCTATATCTCATCCAGAAGAGTATTATATGGAAATAGATAGAAGAATAGCACTTGAATTTCCTCACAAATTTGTTAAGAATAAGGAAGAGACGACAAATAAACCTACTCAAACTGTTGCATCTGCAACGCGTAGTAGTAAGACCGGTCGCAAAACCCAAAGACTCACACCGTCTGAGGTAGCAATTGCTAAAAAATTAGGTGTGTCACTCGACGAATATGCGAAACAAAAACGATTAATGAACACGGAAGGAGCATAAGCATATGGAAAATGATAATGAAAAAAGAGCTTCTCGTGCAAGTCAAACTCGAGAAAAAGAAACTCGACCAAAAGTTTGGCAACGATCCAACAATTTAGATACTCCCCCTGCAAAGGACGGATACCGTTACAAATGGATCAGAGCCGAGGTTCAAGGATATCAGGACACAAGAAATGTTACTGGTAAACTAAGAGAAGGATATGAATTAGTGAGAGCTGATGAATTTCCTGAGTACCCGGCTATTGATGACGGAAAATACAAGGGGATGATCGGAGTTGGTGGCCTTTTGCTGGGAAGGATACCAGAAGAGATCGCAGAACAAAGAAACGAATATTATCGAACAATGCATGATGAAAAAGTCAAGGCAGTCGATAACGATCTTATGAAGGAGCAGCATCCAAGTATGCCTATCAATGTTGACAGGCAGACTCGTGTAACCTTCGGTGGCTCAAAGAAACGTTAATTTTTTAACAATTCCTAACCGCCGGATAAACTAAAAATGTCTATAAGGAGGACACAACTATGGCAAATCAAGACGCACCTTTTGGTTTAAAACCAATCGGAAAAGTTGGTCAGAATAGAGACGCTCAAGGTTTATCCGAATATAGTATCGCAGCATCTGCAACAGCGATTTACTTCCAAGACCCTGTCGAATTGGCAGCAACTGGAACAATCACTGTAGCAGCAGCAGCCGATGCACTATTAGGATCACTAAACGGTGTATTTTTTACTGACGCAACCACAGGCAAGCCTACTTATGCGAATCATTTAAACGCATCCAACGCAGCAACTGATATTGTTGGATTCGTTTCTGATGACCCGTATGAAAGGTTTGAAGTTCAATCGGACGGCGCAACTGCAAAAGCAGACGTCGGCCTTAACGCTGATATTGTGTATGCAGCAGGATCTTCACCAGATTATGTATCTCAAGTTGAGTTAGATTTTTCTGATCAGAAGACTGGTACAGCACAATTGAGAATAATTGGTATCTCTAAGGATCCAAGTAATAACACTGCAGGTTCTGCAAATGTTAACTTGGTGACTATTATTAATGAGCACCAATTAAAAGCAACAGCCGGAGTATAAGGAGGATAACTATGGCAATATCTAGAGGACAACTAGTTAAAGAACTAGAGCCAGGTTTGAATGCATTATTCGGTCTGGAATATAAACGTTATGAGAATCAGCACGCTGAAATCTACAGCACAGAATCTTCAGACAGAGCGTTTGAAGAAGAAGTGATGTTATCAGGCTTCGCTCAAGCTCAAGTTAAACCAGAAGGAAGTGGAGTAACTTTTGACAATGCTCAAGAGACTTTCACTGCGAGATACAGTCACGAGACTGTGGCTCTTGCCTTCGCAATAACTGAGGAAGCGGTAGAGGATAACTTGTATGATCAACTATCTTCAAGATACACAAAAGCGTTAGCTAGATCTATGGCGAACACTAAACAAGTAAAAGCCGTTAATCCATTAATCAATGGATTCGGTACATTCACGTCAGGTGATGGATCTGCATTATTTGCAACAAATCACCCAACTGTATCAGGAACTGTATCTAATACTTTAGCTACAGCTTCTGACTTGAATGAAACTTCATTAGAGCAAGCATTAATTGACATTGCTGCAATGAAAGACGAAAGAGGTCTTAAAATTGCTGCAAGAGGTGTCAAAATGATTATCCCTAGTGAACTTCAATTCACTGCTGAGAGACTTATGAAGACTCAAGGTAGAGTTGGAACAGCTGATAATGATATCAACGCAATCGTATCTATGGGTATGGTTCCACAAGGTTACAGAGTTAATAACTTTTTAACTGACACGGACGCGTTCTACATTATTACTGATGTACCAAATGGTATGAAGTATTTCGAAAGATCTCCTATCAAAACAGCGATGGAAGGTGATTTCGATACTGGTAACGTAAGATACAAAGCTAGAGAAAGATATTCATTTGGAGTATCTGACTATAGAGGTATTTTTGCATCACCAGGTGCTTAATAAATAGTTTTTTGGGGCGAACACAGTTTCGCCCCAATTAGTAAATAATAAAAAAACTCATGAAAAAAATTCTCATTAATATTTGGGCCTACGATTATCACGGCAAATTTACTGTATTGGCTGAAGATAATGCTAAAAGTGTAGAAAATGCTATACTTGACAAACTAGGAGATAAGAGTATAAAATGGGAAAAGACGGGAATGTTCGGCCCGTTAAATAGAATAACCTATGAGGAGGTTGTTAATGATACAAGACCTTTACAAACAAAAAAGGTCCTTGGAGTTGAAGTGGGAACAGGAGCATCTATCTAATGGTAGATATACTCTTGAAATGGTCCGGATCGATGACAAAGTTAAACAAGTCATTACCGAGATTAAGCTGGAAGAAGCAGCTATTGCCCATAGACAGAATACTGTCGAAGGAGCAGCTCCACAAGTTTCTGTAGCTACTTAATCAAAAGCTACATTGCTGAAATGCATAAATACCGTAGGCTCTCTTGCACTCTACTAAAAAATAACATATAATATTTACACTATACATAAATTAACATTCTGCATAGACGCGGTATAGTCGACGGCCTAGAGACTATGTGGATATAACTAGGAGTATAATCATGGCACAAACACTATTTAGAGGACTAGTACTGCAAGGTAAGTTTAACGAAGCAGGTTTAACTGGATTCAATCTAGAAAACAAACAAGCTAACTACACAGTAGCAAACGCAGATTCTGGTAAGACTTTTACATCATCTACAGATGGTGTGGTATTTACTTTACCTGCAATTTCTATCGGAAGAGTGTTTACTTTTGTAAATACGGGTCAAGATGGAGCTAATACATTAACTATTAGTCCAAATGCTAGTGATGGTATTTTGTATGCTGGATCTTTAACAGATGATAAAGATCTTATTAATACAAAATCTACATCAAAAGTTGGTGACTTTGTGGTATGTGCATCTTTAAACTCAACAGCGCATTGGACGATTGTTGATGTACAAGGTGTATTTGCTAAAGAAGCATAATAAATAATTAATGTGGGGTTTCGGCCCCACATATAAATTTTAAGGAGAATAATATGGATTCAGATCAGAAAACATTACACATGGATACTATTGGTTCTAATACTTTATCAAGAGCGGGTAGAGCTAGAATTACTTCTATTCAAGGAAAAGGAATAGCAAGTTCTGTTTTAAAGTTTCACGATTGTGCAACTGCAGGCGCTGCAACTTCTGGTAATTTAGTGGCTACATATAAATATAACACTGAGGGTTTAGAAGTATATGTTCCTGGTTCAGGTATTTTATTTAAAGATGGAATAGTATTTCATCTAACTGGATCAAGTGGAAGTGTTACAGTAACTATAACAGGAGCGTAAGCTCATGGCTAATACAACTTCGGGAACAGCAACGTTCGATAAGACTTTTGCTATTGATGAAATAATAGAAGATGCTTACGAAAGAATAGGTATGCAAGGTGTATCTGGAAATCAGTTACGCACTGCAAGACGTTCTTTAAATATAATGTTTCAAGAGTGGGGAAACAGAGGACTTCATTATTGGGAAGTTGCAAATAATTCTATTACATTAGCTGATGGTCAATCTGTATATACTATGTTTAGATCTACTGGAGATGGGACTTCAGATGCTACAGCAGTTTACGGTGTGGATGATGTATTAGAAGCTTCTTATAGAAATTCTTCAAATATTGATAGTCCCCTTACAAAAATAAACAGATCTACATATCAAGGTCTTTCAAATAAAACATCTGAAGGGGCGCCAACACAATATTTTGTTCAAAGATTTATTGATAAAGTAACTATTACTTTATATTTAACACCAGGTTCATCCGAAGCAGGTAATAAAATTAATTATTATTACGTTAAAAGAATTCAAGATGTTGGTAATTATACTAATGCAACAGACTTACCATTTAGATTTGTTCCATGTATGGTATCTGGTTTAGCTTTTTATTTAGCACAAAAATTTAATCCTCAATTAGTGCAACAAATGAAATTGTTATATGAAGATGAATTAAATAGAGCATTACAAGAAGATGGTTCTTCTTCAAGTTCTTACATAACACCTAAAACTTATTATCCAAATGTCTAAACTATCTAGAGGAAAATATGCAAAAGCAATATCAGATAGATCTGGTATGGAGTTTCCTTATAATGAAATGGTTAAAGAATGGAATGGAGCCTTTGTCCACGTTTCGGAATACGAACCTAAACAACCACAATTAAACCCTACTAGATACAGTGGAGATGCTCAGGGGTTATTAACTGCAAGACCAGATAGAACAGAATTTCCAACACAAGATTTTTTACCCGATAATCCTTTTACAACAGCCTCAAATACGACATTAAAAATTAGTTTTCCTAATGGTAGTTTATCTGTGGATGATTTTATTAGATTTCAAGATGTAAAATTTCCAGTTGGTGGTGTTGCAGTAAATACTTTACAATTATCTACTACTTTAAATGGTAATATAAGTAATTCAGCCACTACTATAACTCTAACAGATGGATCTCAGTTTCCAACTAGTGGTTTTATAGTTATTGATAAAATTGATTCAGACACAGGTCTTTTTGTAAACGAAGTTATACAATATACAGGAAGATCTACACACCAGTTAACTGGATGTACTAGAGGAACAAGTTGTTCTTTTAGAGGTCTTTCTCCTAAAAAAACAACTGCCACATCTCATTTAAGTGGAGCAAAAGTTTTTGGATCCTATAAAGTTGTATCTTTAAATACGACTACTCAATCTGGTGTAACTACATTTGATGGTGTAAATGTTACTTTAACTAATGCAGCTACAAGCACAGAAACAAATGGTGGTTTTCAATGTACAATTGGACCAATTAATGATAGGGCTTAATTATGTCAGGATTTACTTACGCAACATTAACAACAGCAATTCAAAGTTACACTGAAACAGATACAAATGTTTTAACTGCTACTATTACAGATCAATTTATTGAAAATGCAGAACTTAGAATATTAAGAGATGTTCCAATTGATGCCTATAAAAAACAATCAACAGGTAATTTAGTTACAGGTCAAACGACTATAAATGTTCCTGCTAAAACTTTATTTGTAAAAGGTGTACAAGTTTATGATTCTACTTCTGCATCAACAGGCACAAATACTTGGTTAGAAAAAAAAGATGAAACATATTTACAAGAATATATTCCCGCAGAAACTTCAACAGGTAAACCAAAATACTATGCTATGTTTGGTGGAGCAACGGGTGTATCAGATACTACTTCAGGAAGATTATTTTTAGCTCCTGCACCAGATAGCACTTATGTATTTAAAATACATTATGAAGCTATTCCTACTGGATTATCTGGTTCAAATACAACAACTTATGTTAGTCAATACTTTGGAAATGGTTTATTATATGCTTGTTTGGTTGAAGCATATGGATATTTAAAAGGACCAATGGATGTGTTGACATTATATGAAAATAAATATAAACAAGAAGTAGAGAAGTTTGGTTCAGAACAACTCGGTAGACGTAAAAGAGATGACTATACGGACGGAACAGTTAGAATACCAATTCCATCTAAGTCACCTTAATAGGAGATAAATTATGGCAATAACATCGGCAATATGTTCAAGTTTTAAACAAGAACTTTTACAGGGTAAGCACAGTTTAGATACATCGGGAAATAGTGGAGATACTTTTAAAATAGCTTTATATGATTCTGATGCTAGTTTAGGAGCTTCCACAACTGACTATTCAACTTCAGAAGAAATTTCTAATACATCAGGATCTGCATACACTGCAGGTGGTGCTGCATTAACAAATACCGGAGTTGGTTTAACTTCAACAACTGCATTTACAGATTTTTCTGATGTTTCTTTTACATCAGCTTCTTTTACAGCCAATGGTGCTTTAATTTACAACACAACAACAGCCGGTGGTTCAAACACTACTGATGCTGTTTGTGTAATTGCCTTTGGTTCAAATAAAACTGCAACTAACGGAACTTTTGAAATTCAGTTCCCTGCAAACGATTCATCGAACGCAATCATAAGATTAGCATAGGAGGGTTAAATGCCCGACGTTTCATCAGGATGGGGTCGATTAACCTGGGGACAGGCTAATTGGAACGAAGCTACAACTTTAAAACAAGGTTGGGGCGCAAAATCTTGGGGAGAAGATGAATGGGGTCAACTTTCAGATGCGGTTGCTCAACCTACTGGATTATCAATTACTTCAAGTGTAGGTTCTATAACAGCTGCTATCAACGCAACTGTAACTCTTTCAGGTCAATCATTTAGTTCTACGATTGGAACAATTTCAAATGTTATAGGTGTAACGGTTGAACCTAATGGGTTATTGATGAATGATCTACAAGGTTATGCAGCAGTAAGCATTGATGTTACACCATCTATTACAGGTCTTTCTGCTACAGCGGCTATTGGTGTTGTAGATCCAAACGATCAAACAGTTGGATTAACTAGTCAACAAATTACATCAACACAAGGAACTGCTGTTGCTCCTAACGAAGATGTATCTATTGCAGGTTTATCTATTACATCTACATTAGGAACTGCTTCAGCAAAAAATGCTGTTGAAATTACTGCACCTACACTTACTGTTACATCACAACAAGGATCCGTAGTTATTCCAAATGATGCAGTAGCACCAACAGGTTTATCTATAACATCTTCTGTAGGTTTTGTTGAAGGAACAGGATCAGTAGTTGTACCTACAACGGGTATATCTATAACTTCTGAACAAGGAACTATTCCAGAAGTCCCAGATCAATTTATGGGATTAACAGGAGTATCATTTAGTTCTGCTATTGGCAGTATTGATCCTAAAGATCAAGTAGTTGGACTACCAACGCTTACAATGACAGCAACTGTTGGATCTCCATTTATTATTCATTATCAAGATGTTGACACTGGCTCAAATACCAATTATAACGGAGTTTCAACAGGTTCGAATACTAATTATTCCAATGTTGCAACTGGATCAAATACAAGTTATACTGACGCTGCATAGGAGAAAAATTTATGGCATCAACATATACACCTCTTGGTATAGAAAAAATGGCAACTGGCGAAAATGCCGGTACATGGGGAACAAAAACAAATGCTAACTTAGACCTTATCGAACAGATAGCGGGTGGATTTAAACAAGTTTCAATAGCAGGTGGTGCAGATACCACAGCTTTAACAGTTGCTGATGGTGCATTAACTGGAACAGCTCAAGCAAGAATGATTGAGTTTACAGGAACAATTACGGGTAATCAAGTTGTAACCATTCCTAATGATGTTCAAAATTTTTATATTTTAAAAAATTCAACATCAGGTGCTTATACAGTTCAATTTAAATATGTATCTGGTTCAGGAGATACTTTTACTTTTTCTACTACAACAAAAACAACTAAATTGGTATTTGCATCTGGTAATCCAGATACAACAAATCCAAAAATTATAGAAATTCAAACCGGTGGAGATGTTGTAGATGATACATCACCTCAATTAGGTGGTAATTTAGACACTAATTCTTTTATGATAGATTTCGATGATGCTCATGGTATCAGAGATGAAAATGGAAACGAGCAATTAATTTTTGAAACAACTAGTTCTGCAATCAACCATGTAGATGTAACAAATGCTGCATCAGGAAATTCTCCACAAATAGGTGCAGTTGGAGATGGTTCAAATCTTAATTTAAAATTAAGACCCAAAGGAACTGGTGTAATTGAAGCAATGGGTGCAACAAACCCAGGTTCAATTCAGCTTAATTGTGAGTCCAATTCCCATGGGATTAAACTTACGTCACCACCACATAGTTCTGCGCAGAGCTATGAACTTAAATTTCCTACTGGAAATGTTACAGCAGATAGATTTTTAAAAGTAGCTAGTATTACAGGTTCAGGTACAACGGCAGTTGGTCAATTATCTTTTGCTGAAGTATCAGGTGGTACTTCATGGCAAGCAGTTAAAACTTCTGGTTTTACAGCAGTTGCTGGTGAAGGTTATTTTATTAATACAACATCTGGTGCAATAGAAATGGATCTACCTGCTGGAAATATTGGAGATGAAATTTCTTTTATAGATTATGCAGGAACATTTGATTCAAATGCTCTAACAATTGATCAGAACGGAACAGAGAAAATTGCAGGATCAACAGATCCATTAACAGTTTCAACAGAAAGAGCAGGAAATACTTTAGTCTACGTAGACAGCACACAAGGTTGGCTCTTAAAGAATAATTAAGGAGATACATGGCTGCTTATAAAGATTTAGTCGGGCAGAAGATTACGAAAGTGACTTCTAACCCTGGTGAACCAAAAACAGGACAGATGTGGTATAACTCTACTTCTGGAACTCTTAGAGCACTAGGAGTTCTTGAAGCAACAAGCAGCACTTCGCCTATGGCTACTGCTAGAGTTCAAGGTGGAGGTGGCGGAACACAAACAGATGGTTTTGGAGCTGGAGGATATACAACAACTAACGTAGCTACTACAGAAGAATATAACGGAACAGGATTTTCTGGTGGTGGAGATTTAGGAAGTGCTAGAAGAGCTATGGGAGGAACTGGACAAACTCCTGCAGGATTAGTTTTTGGTGGTTACACTACAACACGTGTTGGACTTACTGAAGAATACAATGGAACTTCTTGGTCAGAATCAGGAGATTTATCTACAACAAGATATGCACTAAGTTCTGCTAATAGTGCACCACAAACTGCAGCTCTAGGTTTTGGTGGATATGCAGCTACTAAATCTAATGCAACTGAAGAATACAATGGAACTTCTTGGACAGCTGGAGGAAATTTAAACGTAGCTACTCATGATGCTGGAGGAGCAGGTACACAAACAGCAGGGTTATTATGTGGAGGATCTGCACCATCAGTTGCTTCTAATATTACTGAACTTTATGATGGTTCTTCATGGACTTCTTCAGGAACATTAAATTTAGGTAGACAACTTAATATGACTTTTGGAACTCAAACCGCCGCTGTAACAATAGGTGGAGCAAAAACTTTTAGTCCAGATACAACAACAAATACAATTGAAACTTTTAATGGTTCAACTTGGTCAACTTCACCTGCTACTTTAGCAACAGCTAGAGGTCAAGGATTTGGAATAGGAGCACCAACAGCTGGAATAGTTTTTGGTGGTAAATCACCTGGTCCAAATCTTAGTATTGCAGAAGAATTTACATCATCAACAAACACAATAACCGCTGGAGCTTGGGCATCAGCTGCAACAATGGGTAGTGCACTTTATGGTCGTGGAGGATGTGGAACAGTGCCAGCAGGATTACTTTGTGGTGGTCACCCTAATCCAGGACAAACAACAGAAACTTTTGATGGAACTTCTTTTTCAGAAGTTGGTGATTTAGGAACGGGTAGAAGAATTTTTGCTTGTTTTGGAACACAAACAGCGGCAGTAGCTGCTGGAGGTAATACTAACCCTGGAAGAATATCAACTGTTGAAGAATGGGATGGATCTTCTTGGTCAGCTAATCCAAACTCTTTACCCGCAACAATAATGGGTAATAGAGGAACTGGTACTCAAACAGCAGGTTTAATTTTTGGAGGAACCCCTGGACCCCCTTCAACAGTAACAGCCGAAACATTGGAATTTGATGGAACATCTTTTTCTGATTCAAATGATTTAAATACAGCTAGATCAGCTTTAGGTGGTGCAGGAATTCAAACCGCAAGTTTAGCTTATGGTGGAAATATAGGTCCTTCTACTGTTAGTTCTGCTACAGAAAGTTACAATGGAACAAGTTGGACTAATAGTCCCACACCTCTAATAGCTGCTAGACAACAACAAGGTGCAGCGGGAACAAGCACAGCTGCTGCTTCTTTTGGTGGTAGTAATCCCATACCATCAGTACACGCAAATTATTATGTATACAATGGCACATCATGGATAACACAGCCAAGCATGGCAAATGCTAGAAGTTATATAGCAGGATTTGGAACAACAACATCTGTTTTGGGAGCTGGTGGTTATGGAGTGCCTGCACCAACAAGAAATCAAACAGAAGAATTTACTGGAGAAACAACAGCAGCTAACGTAAAAACATTTAGTACAAGTTAATTATGAGCACATATAGAAAAATACATGGACGAGCAATTCAGGCAGTAACAACTGATCCAAGTGAATCAGTGGCCGAGGGCCAAGTTTGGTACAACACAACTAGTGATACTTTTAAAAGTATTGTAGAAAGTGGTGCATGGTCAAGTTCTGCACCTTTAGTTGGAGCAGCTAGAGCTAATGTAGGAAGTTCAGGAACTCAAACTGCATCTTTGTCAGTAGGAGGAGACACACCCTCCGCAACAAATTTAGTAGAAGAATATAATGGTTCTGGTTGGGCCACAGCTACAAATTATCCTTTATCTATTCAAGGTCCTTTAGTTGCTGGAACACAAACA
>Ga0181414_1000299_pt1 | contig 15217 bp, 16 predicted proteins | sample 37SPOviralmetaG_FD_130139 | JGI IMG/M metagenome (GOLD analysis project Ga0181414, IMG submission 130139) | Marine viral communities from the oligotrophic San Pedro Time Series (SPOT) site, San Pedro Channel, CA, USA - 37 SPOT_SRF_2012-11-28 | ecosystem: Environmental > Aquatic > Marine > Strait... | reverse complement strand
GACATAACAAAAACTGTATCTACAGTGTACAGCTCATCTATGGTGATTCTAGATACTGCTGTGCTAATTTTATTTTCTTTGCCAAATTTAAGTAGGTATTTTCGAGTGATTGAATCAAGTATTCCCAAATCCAAATCTGGTACATAAATTGTTTCATCTTTAATCCACCCTACAGAAAAAGTGGGGCCTTCTAGGACTACACCTTTGTTGCTAAGAAGCAGAGCATCGCTGAACCCATTTCTTATCGCTTCTCTTGTTTGCTTAATATTGTATGCGTATGAAGTTGATTTAGAACCAATAATGTTGTCATTATTAACTTCAAAATCCCCACCAGGATGCCAGGGAGCAGGTTGTGACTCTAGTGAATAATTTTCTGGTATATCTATTGGAAGTTGATAAAAAGAATAGATTGTAAAATCCTCATCAGAATCATCCCTCAAAATAAGAACCCTCACATAACCAGTCTTATATTGTGATGCAATTTTTAAAATATTATTCTTAATAAGGCTAAAGTCGACATTTTCAAATAACTGTTTCTTACAAGACTGCTTTAACCTTTCAATGTGGTTATCTATGCCAAAAGGGAAATGGTCATGAATTGTAAGTGCTTCAAATACTCCATCGCCTCTCCACACAGCTAAATTTTCAACTGGTAATTGAAAATCTTCTTTCGCTACTTCTGTCTCATTAATTAAATACACTCGTCTTAATCCCGTTCTCTTATATAAGTGTTTGTAATTGGCATTCTTCTATCTTTACCAAATGCTTTTTCAGTCAATTTTACACCTGGAGCTACTTGTTTTCTTTTATATTCATTTCTATCTACTTTTGACAAAACATCGTAAACAATATTTTCATCAATTCCAGTAGAAATAATCTTTTCTGAGGAGCTGTCTTCCTCAATATATAGATGCAAAATTTTATCAAGTAGGTCATACTCTGGAAGCGAATCTTTATCATACTGATCTGGCCTTAACTCTGCGCTTGGCTCTTTATCAATTGTATTTTGAGGTATTACATTTGAGATTGTGTTTCTAAAATTTGATAAATTATAAACTTCAGTTTTGTACAAATCTTTTAATAGTGCGAAGCCTCCTGCTAAATCACCATATAGCGTTGAATACCCCACCGCCATTTCGGATTTGTTTCCTGTAGATACAACCATTGCACCGGTTTGATTAGAAAGAGCCATTAAGATATTACCTCTAACTCTTGACTGAATGTTTTCATCAGTTGTTTGACCTAGCTCTTCTCCCACTACATCAGTCAATGTATTTCTTAAATTTTCTATAATCTCTTCAATTTCAATAGTTTTAAATTCTATTTTTAAATTTTTAGCTAAAGACCCTGCATCAATAAGAGACCCTTCCGAGTTGTACTTTGATGGCATAGCTACACCTATAACATTTTCAGAACCTAGAGCATCTACAGCTATTGTTGCAGTTAGTGCTGAATCAATACCTCCAGAAAGGCCAATAAGAACTTTTTCAAAATTATTCTTCTTTACATAATCAAAGAGACCTAATTTAAGAGCTGTATACAGTGATTCATTTTTTGAGAGGAGTGAGGAAGATTCTAAATTTTCTAATCGTGTACTTTTTTCTCTAATTTCTAAAACTGATCCTGTAGGTTGTTTTTTTACTTCTAAATCTAAATCAATATGGAATAATTCTTCTTCAAACTGCTTCGCTTGATATATTATTTTTCCATTTCCATCTACAACAAAAGAACCACCATCAAAAACGAGTTCGTCTTGACCACCCACCATATTTAAATAGATGATTGGAACTTTAAGTTTTTTTGCTTGGTTTACGACAAGTTCTTTTCTTGAGTTAGTTTTGTTTTGGTCATATGGCGATGCATTTATATTTATAATTAATGATGCTCCGTTTTCAACTTGTTGCAATGACGGACCTTCATCTATCCAGATATCTTCACAGATACTAATTCCAATTGCAACGTCTTCATACCAAAAAAGATTGCCCGGATTATTTCCTTTAGCAAAGTATCTCGCTTCATCAAAAACTGAATAATTTGGGAGAAAACACTTATGATAGATTCCTTTTACATCACCATTTTGAATTATTGCAGCAGCGTTTGCTATGCCTCTCTTTTGTTTATCTGTGTGGTCTTCTTCTAAATTTCTATCAACAAATCCAATAACACCGCTTGTAGTACTAGAAAACTCTGCAAGTTCTTCAAGGACTGCAAAATTTTTACCAATAAAACTTTCTCTAAGAAGTAAGTCTTCTGGAGGATATCCTGTTAATGCTAATTCAGGGAATATTAAAATATCAGCTTCTTTATCTTCGGCTATTTCAAAACAATTAAGAATAGTTTGTTTATTCTTTTGTATCGCACCTACTGGAAACGACATTTGTGCACCAGTAATTCTTATGGTTTTTTTATTCACAATTTAATGATAGATGGGATGTTTGGTTATGAAGAAACCTTAATTTCTATATCTTTAGAATCATCAATCCACTTAGATACTCTTTTTAATGATGGCATCCTATCCACAATATTTTTTTTAGAATTAATTTTTGCCATCATTTCATGAAGAGACTCTGGATTTCTACGCTTTAATTCTGACACGCTTTCAACACCGGCTGCTTCAAGTAGGTCAGCATAGTCTCTTCCTAGATTTTTAATCTTCATCAACTCTGCTCTTCTTGCCCAGTGTAAAAGTTTTGGAGAATTTATACCTGTCTCCTTAGTAAGGAGTGCTCTGCCTGACCTTGAAGATGCAATCTGAAGGAAAGTTGTTGTTGTTCTGACTCTAGCTCTTCTTAATTTTGTTGCTTCGGTATGTGTCATACCATTTATAGAGTCAATTGAATTCATGTTTTAAATTTTACAAAATAATTTACATAAACAAACGATTTTTTTTAAGAGTTTTTCCCACTCTTAAAAATCTTTTTCTTCGTCGTAATCTATCGGTTCTAAAAAATTAAAATTTAATTTTTTAATTTTAATTTCTGAAGAAATAAAAAAATCTATTAAATCAAAATCATGAAAAACTGACTTTTCTTCATCTACGTCGTCATCTTCAGTGATTAGTTCTAGCTTTGGCCAAAATAATCTTGGAACTAAAATAGGAAACCCTAATTTGTACCTGTATTGTGGAATTAAAATTTTTGTACCATCATGATCATCGTTTATTAGACTATCTATAACTTCGTCTTCAACTTCTGGTTGGTCAGCAAGAAAAAAGATTACATTTTCAACTTCTTTCTGACCTTGGTAGAAAAATAGTGAAGTTCTTATAGAAGATGTAATGCCCTCTGGCCAGTTTTCATTAACTAATATGTTTGAGTTCTTAAAATTAATTTTTTCTGATATAACTTCATTTTCTGAGCCTAAAACAACAGAAGAATACTCAAAATTATCATTTACCTTATCAATAATTAACTGTAGTAAAGGCTTCTCCTTTACTTCTGCTAACTGCTTTGGAAAGCCCATTCGACTGGAATCTCCAGCTGCTAAAATAACTGCTGCGTTCAAAATTAAACTGATCCCAATATTGAACCACCAAAAGTCAGTGCAAGAATTACTAAAACCACCTCAATATTTCTTAATAAGTACACCTGCTTAAGTCCAGAACCAAAAGCAATAAGAGCATAGATTGAAGTTATCAATACTAACAATATTTGAAATAAGGGATTTGAAATAAAAAGGACTGGGAATACAAGTAAACCAGGAACGCTTGAAAAGAACGATATAAGAAGAAGATCAATTGGTCTTGGTTCTTTTCTAAATAAATACTTTAGAATTAAGAAGCAAATTACAAGACCTACCAAAGTTGTTACTGTTGTTGAAACTATGGATGAGAACAAAAGTGTAGTAGTAGAATCTTGTTGAATAAAAATTCTAGAGAGTTCATCAATTAAAACTTTAAACATTTCAAATTCTTCATCAGACATTTCACTACTAAATAGAACAAGATTGCTCTCAAGAAATTCAATCAATCCATTAAACAGTCTAAAAGCACTTAAGGTAGTTAAGGTTGCAACTGCCAAATAAATTGCTATTGCTTTTTGCAACGCACCATCAAGGACTAAAAGCTCATTGTAAATATACTTATCAAGACGTAAAATTTTAGAGAATATTTGTCTTTCATTCATTATTTATTTTTTCCTTATTTAAAATCTATCTTATGACTATAACAAAATTTATTTCATACTTTATAACTGTTTCTATGGCTGGAGTAATAATTTGGGCTCAAGGTGAAGTCTCAATATTTGACTCACCTATTCCAAGTATGCCATGGGGCGTCGTTTCTTTAGTTGATCTTTACTCTGGATTTATCTTATTTAGTCTCTGGATTTTCTATAAAGAAAATCTGTTACCAGCAATTGTTTGGACTTTTTTTATTATGACACTAGGAAGTTTTACGATTGCTTTATATATCATTTACAGTATCAAAAATTCTGATGGAAATATTCAAAAATTTTTTATGGGTCAGAAAAATTAATCTTTCTTAAGATTATCTAAGAGAATCAAAGATACGTCTCTCACCCTGACATTTTCACCGTACCCCAATTCCTTGACACCATCGTCCATCATTATATAACAAAACGGACAAGCCACTGCGACCTCGTCTGCGCCTGTCTCTATTGCTTCTTGAGATCTTTCAATATTTACTTTTTTCCCTACTGATTCTTCCATCCACATTCTTCCACCGCCAGCACCACAGCAGAAACTTTCCGTTCCTTGTCTTTTCATTTCACGAATTTCAATTCCGCCTATAGAACCAACTATTTCCCTTGGGGCAGTGTATATATCATTATGCCTACCTAAATAGCATGAATCATGATAAGTTATCTTATAAGGCTTATCACTTGTTCCAACTTCGATTCTTCCAGACTGAACAAGTTCAGTTAATAATTGACTGTGGTGGATCACTTGGTAGTTTCCACCAAGTTGCGGATACTCATTAGCTATTGTGTTAAAACAGTGTGGACATTGAGTTATGATTTTATCAACTTTTAGATTATTCATATTTTCGATATTTTGAATTGCTAATTGTTGAAATACAAATTCATTACCTGTTCTTCTTGCAGAGTCCCCTGTACATACCTCTTTAGGCCCAAGTACAGCAAAAGATACTCCAGCTCGCTTTAAAAGAGTAGCTACAGCCTTTGTAACAGGTACATTTCTATCATCAAAAGCTCCTGCACATCCGATCCAGTATAAATAATCGTATTCTTCATGATTTTTTTCATCAATCACAGGGATATCAAAGTCCAGATCTTCAGTCCATTTCAGTCTATCGTTTTGAGATGCTCCCCAAGGGTTTGATGAGTTTTCCATCGCAACATATGCTTTACCAAGCTCAGCAGGAAAGTCAGATTCCATGAGAGCCAAGTGTCTTCTCATGTCCAGTATCTTGTCTAGAATTTCTATATTTACCGGACATATCTCATCACAGGCTTTGCAAGATGTGCATGCCCAAAGCTCTTCTGAGGTTATTCTTTCAAATACATTGTCAGAATTTACCCTAAGAGGACCTGGAGTTGAAACTGTAGCTGGTACAGATGGTTGTCCTGATTCAGACATTACTTGACCTACCTTTAATATAATTTCTCTAGGGTCTAAAGATTTACCAGTTTGATTTGCAGGACATACGGAAGTACAACGACCACAAACCGTACAAGCGTCTAAGTCCATTAATTGTTTCCAAGTAAAGTGGTCAACAATTTCTGCACCAACTGAATCAATATCTTCTGCCTCAAGTAAATTTCCGATAAATTTCATTGCACCTTTTGGTCTCTCTTTAGGCGACATGAACATATTTATTGGTGAAGTAAATATATGTCTTAACTTTGATAGTGGAATAGCAATGAGAAAAACAAAAAATGATACAACGTGCAAAACCCATGAAATTCTATGAAAAAGTCCAGGATTTGCAAGGTTTAAAAATTCACCAACAGCATATCCTATAAATGACCATCTCTCATAATCTGGAAAATTTTCAAGCGCTATTCTTCCAGCTTCTGTAGTTATGCCCGATATTCCAATAAAAATTAACAAGGAAAGAGTTAAATAATCATCTAAGGTTGTTTTTGTTTTAATTCTGTATTCTGTTCCAATTAAACGTCTTGCTAAAGCCCAAAAGAGCCCGGTTAAATACGCTATAGTTGCTAGCTCTAAAGTAAATGAATAAACAATGTAAGTTGTACCTTGAAGAAACTTTAATGATGGTGGCATTAGGTGATGAATCTCTAACGTAATAGTTCCAGCAAACAAACCGAGGAATCCTATATAAATGAGGGAGTGCATTAACCCTGCAGCTTTAAATCTGAGTACAGTTCTCATGGTTAAGCCATCGAAAAGTTTTAAGATTCTTTGAGAAAGCTGTACATTTCGCTTCTCTTCTTTACCTCTTGTCCAATTTTTTACTCTAAGTGAAAATAGATAACCTGATATATAAATTGTCGCGGCACTTAAGACATAGAATATATATTGAAGAACTTTAGGGATATTTTCAAATACTCTTCTTCCTCCAACTATTTCCCCCTCTGGAAATATATAGCTCGCTGCCCACAGAAAAAGGGTTCCAACTGAAGCTCCGGCAGAAAATAATAGAACATAATCGTTTGCTTTGTATTTGTTTAAAAACTTATTCATTACCTAGTTCTTTAGATATTTCAGTAGATCTATGAGTTGCTTTTTGAATAGCATCGAGAATAATTCTATCAAATGAACCTTCATTAAGCGAATTGAGGCCAGCCTCAGTTGTACCGTTAGGTGACTTAACCTGGTTTACTAAATCTTTAAATGAACTATCTTCTGTTACCAATGCTGGAAGAGCTTTTACGAGCTCCTTAATAATCATTTCAGAATCTTCTAAGCTAAGCCCCAATTCTTGCCCAGAGTTAACTAGCTGACTAGATAGCTCATAGTACCAAGCAGGACCGCTTCCAGATAAAGCTGTAATAAGGGGAAACATTTCTTCATTAAATTTTTTTGTAACGCCAAGCTTTGCTAGGACATTTTTTTTAAAAGTAAAATAATCATCATCATAATTTGCTACATATGGGATAAAGCCATGATTGTCTCGTATTAGTAAGTTGGGCATTACACGGATAATTTTATTATCTACAAAACTTTCAATTGCTCTTATTTCTAATCCAGCAACAGGAGAGCAGATTAAAACATCACTGCTTATTTTGTCTTTGTTGTTATTGAAGAAATCATTTATATTTTGAGGCTTTATACAAAGAATAATTACACCACTTTGAATAAAAGTTATTGAATCATCAGCAACAACGGAAAATTGATCTTTAGTAGACTGCCTTACAGAGGATGAATCATCATATAAAAACAAATTAATATATTCAAAGCTCTTCAAACCATTTATAAATGCTGATCCTAAATTACCTAGTCCAACTATGTGGATATCTAATTTTTCCATCCTTCAATAATATCAGTTAAATGAAGTCAGTATAAAAAAAGGTATATTTTTGAAAATTTTTTGTTTTCTTTTGCATAAATTCGTATATATGATATATTTATATGAAATCTAAGTAATTAAACTTAGATTTTATATACTTTATAACATAGATAAGGAAGGTAATAGATGAGCGGAACATTAACTGCATCACAAGTTAAGCCAGGTGTTAGAAGATCTAAAAAATACACAACTGGTCGAGTATGCGCATTTGATACTTGTGAAACAGTAATTAGCGTATACAACAAGAAAAAATTTTGCTTTTTGCACGCCCCTGTCTCCTATCCAAGAGTAAGAGGTCATTTGCCAAGAGAGCAAGAACCTATTTAATAAGTAAATATTTTAGAAAGGAATATACAAAATGGGAAAAGCTGTAGGAATTGATTTAGGAACAACCAATAGTGTTGTTGCAGTCTTAGAAGGCGGAGAACCATCGGTAATAGCAAATGCAGAAGGAAATAGAACTACTCCATCTATTGTTGCATTTAAATCTGAAGAAGTTTTAGTTGGAGAACTTGCTAAAAGACAGGCAATAACAAACCCTGACAATACTGTTCGTTCTATCAAAAGACACGTCGGAACAAATTGGAAAGAATCATTCGAGGGAAAGGAATACACACCACAAGAAATTTCAGCAAGAATACTTCAAAAACTTAAAAGAGATGCTGAAGCATATTTAGGAGATGATGTTACTGAAGCTGTTATTACTGTTCCTGCTTACTTCAATGATGCTGAAAGACAAGCAACAAAGGAAGCTGGGCAAATTGCAGGTTTAAATGTTTTAAGAATTATTAATGAACCAACCGCTGCTTCCCTGGCTTATGGATTGGAAAATAATGAAGATCAAAAAATTCTAGTATTTGATCTAGGTGGTGGAACTTTTGATGTTTCAATTCTAGAAATTTCAGAAGGTGTTTTTGAAGTTAAATCTACTTCAGGTGACTCAAAGCTTGGTGGTGATGATTGGGATCAAAGAGTTATGGATTGGTTAATAGATAAATTTAAATCTTCAACTGGTATAGATTTATCAAAAGACAAAATGGCTATTCAGAGAGTTCAGGAAGGTGCTGAAAAAGCAAAGATTGAGCTTTCATCTACAAGTGAGACTGAAATCAATCTTCCTTTTATTACTGCTAATGATGCCGGTCCTCAACATTTACTTGAGAAATTAAGTAGATCAGAATTTGAGAAAATTACATCAGATTTAGTAGACAGAACAAAAGCCCCTGTTGAGAATGCACTGTCCGATGCTGGAATGAAATTTTCAGATATTGACCATGTCATATTAGTTGGTGGTTCGACTCGAATGCCATCAGTACAACAACTTGTAACATCTCTAACAGGAAAAGATCCCCACAAGGGTGTCAACCCTGATGAAGTTGTTGCATCTGGCGCAGCTATCCAAGCTGGTGTGCTAAAAGGTGATGTAAAAGATGTACTTTTATTAGATGTTACACCACTTACGCTTGGTGTTGAAACCAAGGGTGGAATCATGACGAAAATGATTGAAAGAAATACAACAATCCCTACGAAGAGGTCTGAAGTATTCAGCACAGCCGAAAATAATCAAACACAGGTTGAGATTCATATCCTACAAGGTGAAAGAGAGATGGCCTCTGGTAATAAATCATTAGGAAGATTTACTTTAACTGACATACCTGCAGCAATGGCTGGGACTCCTCAAATAGAGGTAACTTTTGACATTGATGCGAATGGTATTGTAAATGTTAGTGCAAAGGATCTAGGTACAGGAAAAGAGCAAGCTATAACAATTACTGGCGGTACAGCACTTGAAGATGATGAAATCGAAAGAATGGTAAAAGATGCTGAACAACATGCTAATGAGGACGCAAAAAAGAAAGAGCTTGTTGAAACCAGAAATATGGCTGAAGGCATGGTTACTTCTACCGAAAAAATGCTTGAAGAAAATAAAGATAAGGCAACTGAAGAAGAAGCAGTCTCAATTAATGATGAAAATGATAAATTAAAGAAACTTTTAGAAAATGAAGATCTATCAATTGATGATTTAAAAAATGGAATTGATGAGCTAGCTAAAGCAAGTCAATCATTTGCTGAGAAACTGTATGCAGAAGCTCAAGATGACACAGCTAACCCATCTTCAGATGAGTCAGATGACGTAGTCGAAGGTGAAGTTATAGAGGATGAATAAAGAAGAAGAACCTTCAATAGAGGAAGTAGATGAGTCTTCCAAGGTAGAAGAGGTAATTGAGGAAACCAATGTACCTCTTTCACAATATGAAAAAATAAAAGATGATTATTTAAGACTCGCTGCAGATTTTGATAATTTTAAAAAGAGAACAGAAAAAGAAAAAGAAAATATGAGTACAGCTTCTGTTGCTTATTTTGTTAACTCTCTTTTTCCTTTGATTGATAATTTTGAAATGGCTATGGATCAAGAAGAGGTTTCGAAAGAAATTGAAACTTTTAATAACCTTCTAAAATCTGTTCTAGAAGGGCTCCAAGTTGAAGAGGTCGGGACAGTTGGAGAAAATTTTGATCCTTCGATACATGAAGCTGTAGAACATTCAGGAGAGGGAGATACTCAAAAAATTGAAATTATTTTAAGAAAAGGCTATCTATTTCAGGGTAATTTAATTCGACCTGCAATGGTGAAAGTTAAAAGTGAGTAGAGACTGGCTAGATAAAGATTTTTACGCCACACTTGGTGTCTCACAAGATGCTACTTCTGAAGACATAAAAAAAGCTTATAAAAAACTGGCTAGAGAAAACCATCCAGATTTAAATCCGGGTGACACTGAAGCAGAAAAAAGATTCAAAGAAATTTCAGAAGCAAGTTCAGTTTTAGGAGATGAAAGAAAAAGACAAGAATATGATCAAGTACGTGCCATGGGTGCTTCAGGTTTCGGAGGTTTTGGTGGTCAAGGATTTAATGTTGACGACTTTGGAGACTTGTTTGGAAATTTAGGAGATATCTTTGGTTTTGGTGGATCTGGTGGTAGAAGAAAGGGTCAAACTTATCAAACAAATATTAACATCTCATTTAATGACGCTGCCAGAGGGGTAGAAACTGTAATACCTCTTCGTAAAGAAGTTGCTTGCTCCGAGTGTAAAGGCACTGGAGCTGAAAAAGGCGAGGCATTTCATAGATGTAATATATGTAATGGAAGCGGGCAAACTGCCTCCAATCAGGGTTTCTTTTCTTTTGCTCAAACATGTTCTGCTTGCAAAGGTCAAGGAAATGTTATTGATAAAGCTTGTAAAATTTGCAGAAGTTCTGGTGCTGTAATTGAGAATGAATCTATAAAAGTAAAGGTTCCAGCCGGTGTAGATAATGGAACAGTTATTAGATTACGCGGAAGAGGGGGGCCAGGAGACGCAGGTGCGCCAGATGGAGATCTGTTAGTTCAAGTTGCTGTAGATTCTCATAAGTTTTTCAAGAGAAATAATAGCGATCTAATTCTTGAAGTTCCTTTAATGTTCACTGAGGCTGCTCTTGGCGCTAGTATAAAAATCCCAACGCTTGAAAATTCTGTAACACTAAAAATTCCTGCAGGAACTCCCAGTGGTAAAACTTTTAAAATTAAAAGTGAAGGCATAGCACCTCAAGGAAGAAGGCCAGGAGATTTATTTGTAAAAGTCTTTATAACTCCTCCTTCAAGTTTATCAAGATCAGCAAAAAAACACCTTGAAAATTATAGAGACCAATTCGAATCTGGTGAATCTCCAAGGGATTATTTATATGAGTAGCGATGATTCTAAAGCTATTTATTTTATTTCAGTAGCTTCCACTCTTTCAGGCATACACCAACAAACAATAAGAACTTACGAACATAAGGGTCTAATTAAACCGTTTAGAACTGGTGGCGGAACTAGGAGGTATTCTCAAGAAGATGTAGACAAGCTCATACAAATCCAAAATTTATCTCAAAGAGGAATCAATTTAGATGGAATAAAAATAATTTATGAAATGAAAGAAAAAATTGAAGAACTACAAGACAAAATTATTTCTTTAGAAGATGAAATTTCTAATCAAAAAATTGATTCTCGTAATAAAGAAAAACAAATTCATCAAAGTTATAAAAATGAAATTGTTAAAAAACCACACAGGACAATCAAGAAAAAACTATAGAATAGATTTAATGGATTCAGGAAATATAATTGCTTTTTTAAAAAAGTTTAGCTTTGGAAGACTAATTGGTTGTGGAATTGTTCTCAGAGTTTTAATTGCTATAGTTGATGGTATTTTTGCATTAGAAATCAATGAACTTCCTAACTTTAATTTTTATATATTCGGACTTGCTTTGGCTTATACAATACTTTGGATGTTTAATAAAAGTTATATCGAAGAAGAGTAATTGAGTGAATTCTTCTCAAAGAATTACAAACCTTGACTTTATTAGGGGTTTTGCTGTTCTTGGAATACTTGTAATAAATGTAATATCATTTGGTTTACCTATTACAGCTATATTTAATCACTCCGCTTATGGTGCTGAAAACTTACTGGATTGGATTGTTATCGTTATCTCTTCGGTTTTTTTGAATTTAAAATGATGGGCTTATTTTCAATGCTTTTTGGTGTTGGACTTATGATTTTTCTTGATAATGCAAAACAAAAAGTTAAAAGACCTAAAGTACTATCTTTTTGGAGAAACCTTTTATTACTATTATTTGGCATTGCTCACGTATCAATTTGGGAAGGGGATATTTTAGTAACATATGCTTTGTGTGCTTTTTGCATAGTTTTATTTCCTCAAATTCAAAATAATAAAATAACAATATTTTTTATCACTTTTATTGTTTTCATTGACCTTTTGCTCATAAATTATATTGGTTCTTTATATGATAATTCTGGAAATTTAATTTTAGATTCAGCCTGGGTGGTTGCTGCAAGTGAGGGTGGTTCTTTAAATTTAGGAAAGTTTTGGTTTCCTGGAGAATCTGAGTTTGGAAATATAATTGGACTTATGTTTGTTCTAGACGGCTTCTTGAGAGCAATAACTTTAATGGTTGTTGGAATTTTACTCTATAGACTAAACGTTATTCAAGGAACAAGAAGCTTAAATTTTTATAAAAAATTGATGTTTTATGGATTTTGCATAGGTTTACCTTTTTCAATTTATAGTATTTATTTGCGTATCTCAACTGAATACAGTGCTGCAACTGCAATTACAAGTTGGTTCTGGCTTTCTTTCTCTGTAATTCCAATGGTGCTTGGCTATGTTGGATTGCTAACAATGATGAATATAAAACTTAGAGAAAGTATTTCAACTAGATTACGTGCATGCGGGAGGATGGCATTTACAAACTATATAACTCAAACATTGCTTGGAGTATTTGTGCTTGGTGGTTTGTTTGGAATTGGAACTTTTTCAAGGTTTCAATTAGTACTGTATATAGTCATTATTTGGGGGTTGCAAATATACTGGTCGAAACCAATTTTAGATAAGTGGAGATATGGTCCACTTGAATGGTTCTGGAGAAAACTTACTTATCTTTTTGTTTAGCTTTTGTACTTTGCAATAAATGTATCGATCTTATTTTCTAAAATTGGAAGAGTTATTCCCCCATCGCACAAGACTTCATCATGGAAGTATCTGATGTCGAATTTATCTCCTAGTTGATTTTCAGCTTTTCTTCGTAGTTCCTCAATCTTTAACTGACCCATTTTATATGAACATGCTTGTCCAGGCCAGGCAATATACCTATCGGTCTCAATTTCTGCATTTATTGCTTCAATTGGAGAATTTTCTTTGAAAAATTTAATTGCCTTGTCCCTCGACCAACCCATGCCATGCATGCCTGTATCAAGAACAAGACGACAAGCTCTCCATGCATCATTTCCTAGTCTTCCTAGTTGTTGAACATCATTTGAATAAAGACCCATTTCATTAGCTAATTGCTCTGAATAAAGCCCCCACCCTTCAACAAATGCTGTTGAAGCTACATACTTTTGAAAGTCTGGTACATCTTGTAGCTCAACTGCAATAGTTCTATCAAGATGATGACCTGGTATCGCCTCATGGAAAGCTACAGATTCTGCTTCAAAAATGCTCTTTGTTTCGGCTTTGTATGTATTAAGAAAATATGTTCCATCTCTTGATCCGTCCGGTAATGGTGGATAGTAATATGCAGGTGGAGCGTGCTGTTCAGACTCAGCAGGTACTGGTAATACCTTACATGGAGATTTTGGAAATACTGTAAACCACTCTCCTAGAGGCTTGTATGCCCTCTCAATTATATCAACAGCTAGCTGCAACATCTGTTCTTTACTTTCATATCTCATAGACGGCTCTGTTTGCATTTTTTGTAAGACTTCTTCTGGAGTGCTGACTCCAGGAAATACATTTTTCCCAATCTCAAAGAATTCTTTTTTTAGCCTATCTATTTCAGAGAGTCCTACATTATGAACTTCTTCTACAGTTATATCTTTGTGGCCTGTGTATTTTCTTAATGCTCTTAAGTACGACTCTTCTCCTCCTTCGATCCACATTATTCCAGAATGCTCATCTGTGCGTCCTTTAGGAATGTGTTCTGTTTTTAATTGTTCTAAATAAGCTAATACTGCTGGCCTTATGTTTGCATCTATAATTTTCTTAGCTTTTTCTTTCCAGTCAGATATAAAAGATTCTGAAATTTCTGGTGAAAAATTAATTAGTAATAGTGGATCTTTTTCCAGCGATGAACCCAAGTAATTTTCCAATTGATCAATAGTTCTGAGTAAATTTCGTTCTGTAGCTACCCTGTTATTGTTTAAGCCGATTTTTTGTACCTCTGCTATTTGTGTATAAAGTCTTTTATAAAGTTCAAGTCTTTTTAATAACATATCAGCAGATTCTGAATCAGGAACAAACATTTGTTGGTTATAATCAATAAGAAATCCTGTAAAGCCAGAGACGCCAGCTCCAAACTCCCAGCTTCTATCTAGTAAAGAATCTTTATTAGAACTTAAAGCAAATTCCAACATTCCATGAGTAACCTTTTCTCTATTTGATAAAGAGTCTGGGTTTATGCTCTCAAGCCTTGAAATAAAATTATTTACTTTTTTTGTTTCTTTTTCAAAAGTCTCATCATTCATCTCTTCTATTTGATCAAAATATTGCTTGTGACCCCTCATGATTGCTGATGTAGGAGAAGAATCTAAAGAGTTTTGAAAAAAGTCACTAGAGAGCTGTTGTAATTCGTTATTTGTCATTAATTTCCTTTTTTAAGCTTTTAATTTCTTTTTCTAGTTTATCTAACTTATCACCTAATTCATTAATGGTAAGTTCTTTATCACTAAAACTGGAAATGAAATATGAAGAAACAGCAGCTGTAATTGTTGCAATAAACCCGATGCCCATGATCATGAGAGAGCTTGCAATTATTCGTCCAAGGTTTGTAAGCGGAGTAATATCTCCATATCCAACCGTAGTTATTGTCACAAGTGCCCACCACAATCCGTCACTATATGATTGAACATCTGGTTCAGAAATATAAAAGAGAAACCCAAAAAATAAAACAATAGCAATGGTTGCATAAACAATAAATCTCAAACCTTTTGAGTTAAAGATTGATTTAACAGTTGTTCCAAATCTGCTTAGTAGAGCTGCAAGTCTAAAAAATCTTAATGCATTTAATAATCTGGGTAATCGAGCAAATCTAAGAAAGCCGGATGACTCCAAACCCTCAGGTACTATTGGAAATGAAAAAATTACAATAATTAATTCGATTTTATGGGTTTTTACAAATTTCATTTTATCCTCTGCAAAATAAAACAAAATCACGTACTCTATCAAGAAAACT
>Ga0181414_1000297_pt1 | contig 15236 bp, 23 predicted proteins | sample 37SPOviralmetaG_FD_130139 | JGI IMG/M metagenome (GOLD analysis project Ga0181414, IMG submission 130139) | Marine viral communities from the oligotrophic San Pedro Time Series (SPOT) site, San Pedro Channel, CA, USA - 37 SPOT_SRF_2012-11-28 | ecosystem: Environmental > Aquatic > Marine > Strait... | reverse complement strand
TTACACTTAGGATTAATAAACAAACGATGCTTACCTGTAGCATCTTCTAACATCTTATTCAAAGCATTCAGTCTGTCCTTTTGAGTTGGGTTTGCTTTCTTACTAATGACTGTAAACCCAGCTTCTTGTAATATCATGTGGTCAGACTTCGTACTATTACTTGTTCTTGCCTTTCCTGCTGGGTCAGGGTAGACTGGCAATCCTCTACCTTTTTCTTGCATTAGCTTTGCCAATTCAAATGTATTTGAGTTCTGTAGTCCTATCTCATCAAACACATAAACTTCTCCAGCAGTATTCTCGCACATTAGGATAGCAGTCATATAAGATGCTACCCCAAAGTCGATTCCCCAAAACATTCTTGGAGATTTATCCATTACTCTACAATGAATATCTCTACTAAAATTATATGCTGCTCTATTTGCAGCAGTAAGAAAACTTGCAAGATATTCTTGCTCAAATGTTCTCTTATCTAAATTCTTTTTGGCATTGTCTACTTCTTCTGCAGAAATAAAGCCACCTTCTAAGGTAGTAAACTGCCAAGACTTATAATCACTATTCTTTGATTGTCCTTTGACAAATAAATCGTAAAAGTGATTCTGTACACCAGTAGGAGTTCCTACGAATAGTGCATTACCTTTTGTTTCTGCTAAAGTTGGTTGTATAATCTCTCCCCAAACATTTTCTTTCATATAACTGTACTCATCCATCACTACCATCGTGGTTGACACTCCACGAAGTGAATCGGGTTTGTCTGCCCCTTTGAGTTCAATCTTTGCCCCATTGTCAAATGTAATAGATAGTTCAGTTTCATTAATACTGACATCTTTCTTTGCAAAAATGTCTTTGAGGATACTCCAAGATACCATTTTAGCTTGTCTATATGTAGGAAAGACAATCCACCTTCTTTCATTTCTTTTAAGAGGTGTTGACAATAAAAATAAAATTGAGAAGTAAGATTTACCCCACCTTCTACCACAGGATAAGATTTTATATCTTGTCTTGTCATTAAGAATTTCTTTTCTTGTGGCATCAATCGTCCAATCCATCTATATCAAATACCTTAATTGGTTCATCTGAAACATCTTTAATTCCTATGCTTTGACTTGGTTTACCCAAGATTCTATCTGCCAAGAAGTTGATTGCACTCATATTACCATCTAATGCTTCTTCATATACTTTACCTACAACAGCTTCTAACATAGTCTTTTTATCTTCCAACTCTACATTAGCTAAATCGGTGATATATTCGTTTAAGGCAAATCCTGATTTAGGTCTTCCATTAGGATTACCTGATTGTCCTTTTTTCCATTGGTGTTTTACCAAATGCTTATTCTTTTTATCGCTGTTCTTTTGCTGTTTTACAGCGACTTTCTTTTTTGTTTTAGCTGCAGCCAAACTAATCACCCCACTATTTGAAGGTTATGTTCGTTATTAAAACGAAAGGGAAGGTGTTACCCTTCTACTATATAGGGAAAAAGACTACAAGAAACCCTTAGTAAAGTCTTAAAAATGCTTGTAAGTGTTGATATTGTTGATAAAGATTTTTTTTTGAGGACTACAAAAAACCCCTCGATTGAGGGGCTTTCTGCACTTAACTGATATTAAGAGGTAGTTTATCTTTTTCTAAATAATTCAGCACTATAATCTATTCCAGTTGCTTTATCAACCATTTCTTCTACCAACTCATCTAATAGATTATCTTTTTTAACTGCTAAATATTCTGTAAATCTTCGTTCATAGTTAGCTCTACCCATACCAATATTATTTTTATCTAACCATTTACAAAAATCATAAATTGTTTCTGCTTCAGTATTGTATAAATTTTCATCAGCATATTCACAAGCTGTAGTCCAATCACCTGCACTTTTAGCATTTTCCTCTAATATCATGTAATTTCTTTCTGTAAGTTTTTCCATTTTAATCTCCTTTTGTTTAATTAACACTATAATATAGGAGGTTCTAAAACCAATGTCAATACTTTTTTTAAAATTATTTTCTACGAAGTAAATGTTTAATTATGGTGGCTTGTTTTTGTAGTTTTTTGATGGCTCGGTTATAGTAGGTCTTACAAGCCGATTCTGATATTCTCATGTTGAATGCTATGTCTGCAAAAGGTTTCTTGTATATGGTTCTGTCATAGAAAGTTTGATACTCTTGGTCAGTAAGTTCTCTACCTGCTACCACCCCAGTTAGGACAAACTTCAGTTCTTTAAGCATTTCTGCTTGTTCTTTTTCTACTTCATCTATTAAATCCTGATAACTTCTTGCTGTGTTTTCGATATTGTTTTTCATAATTCTTTTGGGATAAGCTGCCAAGCCAATGTGATGTAGGGTAAGATTTCCTTTCTAAGTTTCATCACAACTATCCCAAACCTTCGTAGCCATGTTTCTTGGCTTTGGTTATAATTTCTTTTACTGTTACAAACATTTTTAATCTATGGCAATACAGCTGCATAGACTCTTGTAAGTTTGGTTCTATTTCTCCGATTGCACTTACATATTCTATTTCATATAAATTGTTTACTTTACAATATACTAAGATGCTATTAAACTCTTGTACTTTCATTTAAAAGTCCTCTTGCAATTCAGGAAAGTGTTGGTCTAACCCTTTTCTCCTAAGTCGTTCAATGATTCGTTTATGTGTAGAAACATTTTCTTTTAGTTCTTTGTATTGGAACTTAATCCATTCTTTTAATAGATATTGTGAATCATCTATTTGTATCATGCCCATTTTTTCTTTAATTACTTCAGGTATTTCTCCATCATAACCATTACAATAAAATTGTATAGCTTCATCGTCAAGTTCAAAGAACCCATCGTGTGAACAACTTGTACTTATATAATACCATAACACTTTTTCTTGTGCAGTTAGCTTTCTAAACCAACTCTTTGCATTAATATCTGCATCTAAAAATCGTTTTCTCATCTTTTATTCTCCTGTATTTTTAGTAATAACTTAAACATCTTCCAACCCCAGTTCAAGTCTTTAATCTTGTAATGGTGTTCTTCGTAGACTCCTTTTTCTTCTTTATCTAATTTAAGAAGTATTGCACCTTTTATTTTATAGTCTAAGTTTTCTTGTATTAATTGTCTATATGCTCCTAACTGAATTAAAAATTCTGTATGAACATCATTAGATGTTTTCCAATCACATATTACTAACTTTCCATTAACTTCACATATAGCATCAAATGTTCCACCGAATTGATATTGTTCTGATACTAATTTTAGTTCAGTCTCATGAAACTCTACATTATTGTTAGCAATCCAATTATAAAACGCATAGTAAGCAGTTTTAGCTTGTGATATTTCTTTAGGTGTATAATCATCTAATTTAACTACACCCCCTTTGATAAATTCTTCTATCATAGTGTGTGCTAAAGTTCCAATTCTACCAGCTTCTTTGAGAAGTTTCATAGAGTCATCACCATTTAAACAATGCTTTCTTGTCCAACCTATTAATGCTCCTTTTGACCAACCCAAGTTTCCATTAATAATAGTAGTAACTGATTTCAATCTTTTATCGTTCTTATTTTTATAAATTGTGTGTGCCATTATCTTTTTCTCCTTTCATCAGGTACATAAAACTGCATAATCCAAGTATTGTTTCTTAGCTTTTGTAATTTGTTGTCAGTAAACAACCACCAAGCACCATATTTTTTCTTTGATTCCATTTGTAGTTTTTGTCCTTCTTCGCTATAAGGGTCTACTGCTTTAACTCTTGCCATTCTTTCTTGCAAAGTTCCAGCATACTTTCCCCACATATCATAAGTTGGGTGTGAATTGGCTTTTCTTTTTTGCCAAGCTGTTTCTCTACTATTTAATTCCATTTTATTCTCCTATTTTGATAACTTGTTTGTTAAATCTTCTACTTCTTCTTCTAACCCTCTATTTGATTCTTTAAGTTCTTCCATTTCTGTCAACAATGATAGCCAATCAGTAAATTGCATTGTTGCATAAAACTGTGCATTCATTTTAAATACATTTACTGGTGTTTTTGCTACTGGACAATCGTCATCTATCTGTTCCCACCATTTAGGAATCATAAGTTTCTTTTGGTCTTTGACTTCAAAGTGAAATTGATATGCAGCAGAATCAGGGTTTATATCTATAATATCACCTTTGATTGACATTCCACCTGATTGTGGAGTTCTTCTTACATTTGTTCCTAAGTATTTATTAATTAATTTAGCAACTTCTCGTTCTGCTCTTTTACCTTTGGCTTGTGAATTAATTTTTCCCAATGTTATACTCCTCTACACTTTCTAAAAGTTTTTCTATTTTTCTAAATCCTAATACATGACTATCGGTTGGAAAGAAATAATCCCAATGACCACCTTTGTTGTTTTTCCAAAATGCGATAGCTAAAGCCATTTTACCTGAACTCTTTTTGAATAATATACCAGCAGTCAACTCACTTAGTGGTTTAATTTTGGCTACTGTAAATGTTTCGTTAGTATGATTAAATTGACGATTAGGGTTGCTAAACATTTCAGCAATTTCTTTTGCTTTTTGATTTAGCTTATGTACCCTATCTTTTGTCATGGAAGGAGAAAGGGACAACTACTATTCGATTGTGATATGTTAATTAAACAAAAGAGTAGCCCAACAATGAAGTTGGTAGAAGTAGTTGCCCCATATTCCTTTATAATAATATTAGCCCCACAAACATAATTCCAAATAATGAAATTAACAACCAAACAATTAATAATAAAAGTGTTATTATTATATTTTCGTTACTCATCATTAAAAGGGTAGGTCGTCATCGTTAATTTGTACTGGTTCACTTGGTTTACTTGCAGCAGGTATGGTAGATGGATTTTCACAAGCTTCCACCCAACCTTCTACTCGCTTAAAGTTATTTACAAACTCATCAGTAGTCCAAGATTGACCATTTTCAATAAACAGTTTTACAACATTGTTAAATATCATACCAAATCTTGCACCATTGGTGTAAGTAGCATTGGTAGTTTGTACTGCTTCTTTAACTGCTTTATCTGCTTTTAATTTCTCATCAAACTCATTTACACTTTTCTTGATGTTTTCAAATACTGGATTAGCAGAATCTTTGCTAACCTTTTCAACTTTCCAGTAATTTCTAAGCTGTCCTTCATCGGTAGTAAATTGTTCCCAACTTAATAAGAAGTCATCTCCAGTTGATATTAAGTCCAACTTTCTTTTAAGTGAATCAGTAGCATCTAAGGTACTTAGTGTACCATCTTGGATTACTTCATACTTAAAGGTATTGAACTTCTTACCTTGCCATTCTTTTTCTTCATAGACACCACTTGAATTTAAAGTCAATCTAAGTTGTCCACCTATGTTTGCTTTTAGGTCTTTTAAATTTACAAAAGCCATTATTTTCTCCTTTTAATAGTTTAGTCTTATTTTTTTATTTTTAGTATTGAAATTATATATTTTTTCAATATTTCTCAAATAATCTTCTTTGCACGATTGATGCAACATTTTTGAACTTTGATAACTCATTTTTTTTAAAAGAGTTCTGTGTTTAAAATCCTTTAATTTCAAGCAATCCAACATCGCCAAAACAAAACTTCTTTTTCTTACTCCATCATAATATTTCTCATAAGATAATATTATTTGTGCATTATGTTCTGCATATTCAAACGACTTTATTTTAAATTTTCCTTGTTTAAATTCTTGTTGAATATTTGAACTTTGATAACCTTTTAACAATAATATAGATTCATTGTGATTAAATCCATATCTATTTTTAAAATCTCTATATTGAATATATTCAGGTAGTCCTTTATTGCAATAACTATGCATATAATCTTCTAATGTCCAATTTTTATTTATTGTATTTAATCTATGAACTTCAGGCATACCCAAACCATCAACTTTAATAAAATAAATTGGTTTTTTTAAAGATTTTAAGGCATGATATCTATGCTGTCCATCAATGATTTCATATTTTTCATTAACAATTATTGGCACTTGTATATATTGTTCTGATATAGATTTTTCTAATCTATCTAATTGCAAATTATTCACATTTCTATTGCCATGTATAAATTTAAATAAATGATAATCTGTTGTTTCATATACTTGATTAATTAAATTCATTATTTTCTCCTATTCAATGTGTTCAGCAGATGTTGGATTTGGTATCAACCTCATTTCTTCTTTTGGTCTTTTTGCCATTTCTTCTGCTAAACGATTTTTCTTTTCTTCCACTTGTTGACGAATATTTCGTAAATCGTGTCTAAGTGTATTTTCATTATCATTGTCGATTCTATTTCGTTCCATTACTTCAATCAACAATTCTAATTCTTCTAAGGTAAGTTTTACAAGTACCATTCTTGTACCACCTTTTTTAAGAACTCCCACATAACTATCATAAAGATAGTGTAAGTTATAATTTCTACTATCATTTTATTCTCCTTGCATTCGTTTAAAGTCTAAGGTTTTATTACCTTTTTCTCTAATTATATCATGTTGGTCAATAAACCTTTTTTTACAATAATAAGCAATTTGATTTGTCATTATTGACTTAGGTTTTGTAGCCCATATTTCAATATATCTCGCATTTCTATCTAAAAGTTTTTTATAAGCTTTCACAACAGAATCTTTATTTTCGGTACGATACCATCTTTGTTTTTTTTGTCCTTTTAATAAATAATAAATTTTATATTTATACTTATCAGTAGGATTTCCAAATACAATATTCATTTCAATCTCCTTTAATTTAATTAACTCCCCAAGTTTAAATATAAACAAATGAACTTGTCAATACTTTTTTTGCTAATTCTTTTTTTTCTTATAATTCTTCTTATGCTTTAACTTTATATTTATCTTTGGCTTTGTCTTTGTCTTGCACCCTTAGTATAACCCTTTGGTAAGACTTGTTATCCACATACTTATCCACAATTTGTTAATATTATTATAACCCTTTATATAACCCTTAAAAATAATTTGGAAAAGACTTGCACTTTATTATTTATTGTAGTAATATAAGGTATGTTAGTTAAACAAAAGGAGAAAAAAATGAAATATAAACTTAATAATAACGATTTAGACTTTTTAAGAAATTTGCTTAAAAATTCTGATACTACTTTTGACTATGCACCCTTTACTTATTTTGGTAATGGACACTTTTGTCTAAGTAGAACTGGTCATTATGGAGATAGTTTAAAAAAAGGTTTTAGCAAAGCACCATCAAATCTTGATTATAAGGTAATGACGAATTTGAAAAGAAAAAAAGTTCTAAGCAATGTAATTATGGATGATGGTTCTTTTCACATGACTCTTGATTTAGATTATCTTGATGTAGTTCTTGCTGATGGATTTGGAGATTCAAAAACTGATGTTTGGTGTCATCCGATGTTAGTTAAAGATTTATTCAAATAAAACATACTACCTCTTAGTTACAAAGAACCCCCTAAAATAAGGGGGTTTTTTGTTTATGGGGTGATTATATACCTTTCAGTATAAAAGTCTTGTATTTATTGGATTTGTTGCCTTAAAACGATTTGTGTGCTAAATCTTCCATCTGCAATCTCAGTAAATGTCATTGGTTTATCTAATCGTACCCAATGGAATAATGTTCCATCATTATACAAAAATTTAGTTGCTTCACCTTTCAAAGCATCTTGCATAGTAATTAGATTGGCTTTGAATGTGCTTGAAATGTTTTGGAAACTTATTGTAATTACTTCTTGTCCTTGATTGACATTTAAAGCATACTCAACTCCACCTAAACTTCTTTGGATTGAGTTTTCGTAATCAATAGATGATTGAACATTGACATCAGGCTCTACTTCAAAAGCTAATTTTTTACCAATTAGGATTTCTGATACATTGGTTACTGCTTCATTAAACTCTACACAAAATTTGGTCTTACTTGTTACTTCTGTAAAATCGTTTACAACCCAACCACCATTAGTTGATGCAAAATTATCAGCACCTCCCAATCCATCTAATGCAGTTCCAGTTCTTATAGTCATTTCATCACCATCAGCAACTACTCCATCATCTCCAGTAAAATATACTGCTACTGCGTTTGCTGTTACTGCACTTCCAACTTGATAACATATAGCATCATTTGCTGATACTGCACTAATAATAGTTCCTATGTTTTGGTCTGATGCTCGTTCGTGGTCTGTTACTGCACTTTCAGGATTAAAAGTAGTTCCACTAAATGTTCCTTCACTTATTGTATTATCACTTCTGTATTGATTGATACTATCATATATAAAATAACTTGCCATTATACTTCCCTTGTTTGTATTGAAATTTTACCAACTTGTCTTTTTAAATTTGTAATGATGAACTTTTTACCACTCCAAGCATCTTTGAATAATCTTGTAGGCATAGCAATAAAGCTATCAAAGGTATCTGATATTTCATCGAATGGTGTTCCAAGTTCTGAAAATGTAATCTCACCAAAGTCTATGAAATCACCCACTTGCAACATCGCATACTTTTCAGGATTAACTAAAGTTGCACTAACAGTAGTTTTATATTCACCAAATAAACTTTTTCTAAAATTAATCCAACTGGAGTTTCTTGAACCTACTACATCATCTACTGCATCTATCAAAAAGTCTAAATTGATTTCTTGTTTTTGATGTGAAGCATTGTCAAATATGGTACTATGTACCGAACCACTTGTTGAAGATGTAAAAGTATCTTGTTTTAGATATTGATTTTCAGCTGGGTGTTTTTTGTAGTTTACTACAATATTTGTTTCTAAATCACTAACAGATGTAATTCCAAGTTCATATCCACTTATATCATTTTGAGATAAATCTACATTTGCAGTTACACTATCTGCTATGGTAAAGTATCGTAATTCATTTACACCTGAAATTGAAGTCTGTTGTGCTTGTGGACTAAACTCAAAAAAGAAACACCCTTCATATTGTAATTGTTCCATAATACTTTCTAATTCTTCTTGTTCATGTAAAGCCAATCGTGTTTTCCAATGGGTTGATGTTGGACTGGTTAATGTACTATCTCTTAATTCTGCTACTGACTTATATCCTGAATTTTCTATTTTAGCATCACTATCCGAATCTGCTACATTAATGATACTATGTAATAATTGTCTATGGATTGCTACTGGATTATCTAAATCAGTTAAAGTTGCAACAGAAGAATATGCAGTAAACCCTTCTGTGGTTATATCTCTACCTAAATATACTTTTTCGATTCCTGCATTAAATTCTTGTGATGCAATCGGCTCATTTGCTAAGTCATTTGTTGCAGTTATTGTTATAAATATATTTCCTAATATAACATTAAAATTGCTGTAATCTACATCATCGCCTTCTGCATTAAATCTAAAACTTAAATATAGTTCATCAGGTAAAGCATTATTGGTTAAGATACTTGCTATATTAGTAGAAGTTGGTAAAGCAGTATTGGTTTCATCTGTTTTTACACCACTACTACTTGTTCCTATTAATTGAACATCTCCACTTGATGAACCAAAGCTATTGCTTAAAGATGTCGCTAAGTTAAAGAATGCTCCATCAGTACCACTTGGACTTCCAGTAATTGTTTGACTATATGTTCCTGATAATCCTAATGTAATCGCAGTAATCTTACCAGTTACTTGTGGCATTTGTAATTTAAATACTACACCTTTTGATTCACTACTAAACCCTGCTGTGTTTGCATAAGTAGCACTTTCAAGAGGGATACCATCGTAGACATCATCTAAACTTCCAGTTAAACTTACACCACTTCCAACAATCGTTTCAGTTACATCATCAGGCAACATCTTAAATTGTCTTGTCATTAATGTTGGTACTTTTAATACTTTAACACTATCTACTGTTGCAATCGTTGTATCTGTGTTTACAAGTTCTACAAATCGTTTCATACCCTTATCATAAAATTCTAATTTATCAGAACCACTTGTTCCTTCAGGTACAATATACATAAAGTTAGCACCATCATTTTTTAAGAAAGGACAAGCATAGACATCTTGACCATTGACAAAGTTGGTATTAGCAGTATAATCCCCAAATACTAAAGGTTGTATCTTATTGTTGTATTGAGGATTATCTGAATTACTTGTCTTGCCTTGTGGTATAGATACATTCTGAAATGGTCTATTAGATACAAGACTTAATACTATGGTGTTGTTTCTGTAAGCAAAGCTACTAACTCTACCACTAAATATTTGTAAAGCATTAGCAGCAGTATTATCATTATCAATTTGAGATATAATATTAACTTGCCCATTGATTGTATCGTTTCCTAATAATTCTAATAAAGTTGTTCCATCTAAATTTATATTAGCAAGATTCAAAGTTACACTTCCTGTCTTAGTAGTAAATCCTTTTAAATCAAGTGAATAAGATATACTTGGCTTATTTAGGATTGCAGGGTAATAGTTTTGACTATTATATGTTGTTTCAGAAAAACTAAATCTAAAATCAGGAGTATCAGTTGTAGATACACTTGAAGTTGTATTTTTAAATATTTGTACCAACCAGTTTTCAGTCATAGTTGGTGATAACTTAGATTGATAGTTAGAGTTAGTAAAACTCATGTATATCTCCTCATTCGTTTGGTAGTTTTCTTAGAGTAACTTGCAGATTGTTTACCTTTTTTGGTTGCTGCTCGTTTCTTTCTTGTTTCGTAAGCATATTGTGATGAACTCATAGATTTAATTAATCGTTCAGGTAAATATCGTTCACCAGTCTTTGATGATTTCTTACCTGACTTTGTAGTCCACTTTTGTTTAGTCCATCTGCTAAGTGCTTTTGCAGATTTTGTTTTTCTTCCACGATAACCACCACCTGCTTTTTCGTATGCCTTTACAAGAAGTTGTGATTTTCTTGCAGACCATTGTCCTGGTTTACCACCTTTATTACCTCGCATAATACGATTTTTAATTCGTTCTCTTAATTTAGGTTTGGTAAAATGTTTTGACATTATTGACCAATCTCCCTTCTAATGTTATTTAGGATTTCATCTTCTCTAAATTTCATAGAAAGGTCTGCTTCAAATCGTTTTAACTCTACGCCATATTCAAATATAATAATAGTAGGTACTACTTTAATATCCCATTCTTTTTGAATGACTGCACCGATTTGTTTATTAGATAAATCAACATATCCAGTATAACATTTATCTATTTTTTCTAATGGTATCCTATTTGCCCAATTCCAAGAAGCATTTATTTCAATTACAGCACAAAATTCATTCTTCATTAACTGAATATCTTGAAAGGTATCAAGATTAGTTGTTTGCGATTGTAATGGCGATAATGATAATACTAATCCAAACAATCCACATAGTAATTTGTACAATTTGTTCATCTTCTAACCTCATTTATTATTCATGTTTAATAAAGTTTCATTAATACTTCGTGTATCTTCTTTAATGTCATCTACTTTATCTTCTAATTTTTCTACTTTTTCTTCAGTATTAAGAATAGAGTTTCTTATCATTTGGTCTTTTAAATCATATTCTGTTCTACTAATTGGTGGTTCAGGTAATTGTTTAGCTTCCTCTATGTCAGCTTGTAAATTAAACCATAACCCAACTACCATAAATATAGTTACAGCAATACTGATAAGTGTTTCAATACTGAATGTAAATTTAGTTCCTTTGCCAAGTTCCACTTTTATATCTCCTTATAAGTTTAGTTTTTCTGCTCGTCTTATAGCAGGTATTATTGTATCTACTACTGTTTCATCTACCAATGGGGCAGATATATTTATTGTGATGTTATTTCCACTACTTGTAGGGCTTGGTAATGGAGTTACATCAATTCGTTCCATACCACTTGCATTATCCCCTACTACTACTCCATTTCCAATAGGTAGGGTTGTTCTACCTTTGGTTACAAAACTACCACCAGTTGCAAAAGATGAAAATAGTTGGTCAGTTACTTTACCAATCATTCCACCTGCTCCTGCTGCTATAGCAAGATTAAGAGGAAATGGTACAGATTTCATAATACTTGAAATTAATCCTGCTTGTGCTTCTGCCACTTCTGCTTTGATTACAGAAAGTGCAGCGTCTTTTGCAGATTGACCTTGCAAGATTGCTGCTTGTAAGTTGTTTTGTATTTTTTCTTTATACAGTTGGTCATCTATTATTTTTCTTGTTTTTGCTTGTTCTTTTTGAAATTCGGTAAAACTTTCTTCTTCATCTTTCATGTGTTGATAAAAGTCATCTACAACTACTAAATCTTCAGCCATATCATCTTCATCAGGAAGTAAAGAAAAAGTAGGTCTTTCCCCTACAACAGTATCTTGTAGTTGATTAAACTCTTTTTGTAATCCAATTTGTTCAGAAAGTTTTTCTATTTGTGTATCACTCACATCAATTTGACTTTCTAAATCGCTAATTACATTAGTTCTCAATTCAGTCAATCTTTTTTGTTCATCTCTTGTTCTTCTAAATCCTTTTGCTGCTAATTCTTCCTTTTCTTTTTCAGCTTCTCCTAATTTTATTTGAAGTTTAGATTGATTGTTTAGTTCTTCAGAAATCATGCTTGACATTTCTGTTACACTTCCAAGACCTTCAAGTTGTTCTCCTATGGATTTTTGTCTTTGTAAAGCAACATCTCTTTCTAAGTCAGCAATAGTTCTTAAAACATTCTCATCTTCAGAACCAAGTTCTTTTAATTTTCTTAAAGTAGTTTCTATTGCTGTTTCATTTAATTGTTTAAAAGAATCTGTTAAATCGTCAATGCCTTCTTTTAAGAATTTTACAACATCTTTTATGGCTGGTGCTAATAAATCACCAATACTATCTTGAAGCTGTGAAACACTATCTTGGAAGTTTGATACTAATCCAGTAAATGTTTGTGATAACAAATCAGTAGCACCTGCAATATTTCCTTCAGGGTCTGTCAATGTATCGGTTAATGCTTTCCTAAATTGTGGTAAAGTAAGTTTTGATAAATCGTCAAAACCAGTTTTAAGTTTTACTTGTGTTAATACACCTCGTTCTCTAAGTACATCTGCTGCACCTGCACCACCTGCAAAAGCACGACCAAAGGCATTAGCTGCATCTACAATATCTGTACCCATAAATGCTGCTAAATCAGATACTGCTTTTAATGTTTCTGTACTATCTGCACCAAATGCTTCTAATTGTGCCCCTGCTTCTACAACATTAGCAAGTTGGAATGGTGAAGTTGCTGCTACTCTATTAAAGAAATCAAACGATTTTCTACCTTCATCTACACTTCCTTTTAAAGCTACAAGTCTTGTTTCTAATGCTTCAAATTGTGCAGAAGTCTGTACTGATGACTTTACAACTGCTCCCAAAGCTGCAAGACTTGCTAATCCTGCAAATGCTTTTGCTGCTTGTCTTGCTGCTAAAGCTAATTTATTAGTGCTTTTTTCAGTTTTATTTAAATCTTTAATTGCCTTATTAACTTCGGCTTTTACTAATAATCTTATTTTTTTATCTGCCATTTTGCTCACTCATATAAAGTTTTATACTATTAATCTCGTTTTTTATAATATCAAATATTTCAATCTTGTTTGCATCAGCACTATCTAAATCTTTTGCTAATGGAATATTAAATTCTTTTACCCAATTATATTCTTTTAACAAGATATTATCTTCATCATTTATAATCCATTGTGGATTCATAAATAAAGGCAAATGAAAGTAGAGATTTCTGCCGATGGAAAACTTGCTATCTTTCCATTGGTCTACCAACATTTCTATTTCTTCCCATACCTGTTCTATATTTTTGTAGGTCTTTACTCTTTTTGTAAGAGGACTTTGTCTTTTGTATGGAAACTCTAAAGCTATGTGTGGAAATCCTAATTGGGAAAACCACACATAACTACAAAGCCCTATGAGTCTTTTTTTTCCAAACCCATATAGTCAGTAAAGATTTGTTGTAGCAATAAATCTACTTGTGCCATTGATAGAGAACTGACTTCTTTTTCAGTTATTCCTGAAAGTTCCTCAACACGATTAATTAATTTAAAATAATCATCTTGATTTTCTTTGTCATCTCTAAAAGCATTTAGACTTAATTGCCACAACTCTCTCTTTTGTTTATAAGTAATGGAATTTATATCCCATTCTTTATCGAACATTTTAACCTTCATTTGTTACTCCTTACCAACCACTTGCTTGGGTTGAATCTGCATACTCAAACTTAAATGCTGTACCTGATGCTGCACCACTTGAAGTAGGTTGTACTACTTTAAATGGAATTGTAATTACTGCACCTGTGTCTGCATTAGGGTCAAGATTTACTGCTGTTGAATATATCTCACATTCTATGTTCATTTCACCTGCTGTTGAAACTGTACCATCACCTTGCTGAAGTTTTAGTGTTGCAGTATTACCACTTAAAAAGTCTTGTAATACATTACCACCACTTGCAAAGTCAAAGTTTGCATCATACATTAATGAAATCTCTCCAGTAATGTTTACTGATGGGATACCAAAAGCATAGCTTTCTGCATCACCATTAGAATCTCTACCCACTCTTGCTACATTGTTTTCAAATGTGAATGATACTCCAGTAATCACCATATCTGCCAATGAAGTTCCATCAACATCAAGTTTCTTAGTATCAAAATAAGATTCTATTTGTGTTGGTGATGAACTCATTAGAGTTGGTGCTGCTGAATTAGCACTTAAAGTTTGTTCTACCAAGAACTTACTTGAACTTGTCATACCTGAATAAAATGTTCCACTAAGTAAACATCTTCCATCAGTCATATCAAAGTTCATTGTAAGACTTTGTAATACAGCACTTGTAATCAGTTTGTCTTGTGCAGATTCAGGGTAATATAAACCAATGTCAAATAGACTTGGTATCCCCGAACTTGAACTTCCTGTAAAATCAGGTCTTGATAAAGCTGCACCTGAAGTTGCTTGAATCGTGTGAGTATAAGGGTCTGAACCACTTTCTCCATGGTCTTGAAGAACATTAGCCAACATACGAACAATCATATCTCGTTCTGCTGGAACTTCAAAGTCCATTGTGATAAATCCACCTTTTGTTGTTCTAAACTGGTCTGTATCAAGTTCAATCATTCCTGCGTTGTTGCTTCGTATCTCACCACTTTCAACAAGATTGAGGACTGGTGCAGATACATTAATTACAGGAAGTAACTCGTATGCAGTATCATTAGCTGCTGCTGTTTCAAACGCAGTTGCATTTTTGTTTTTAATACCTATACTAAAATCACTTTTAGAATAGACTTTTCCACTAACTGCCATGTGTTATTTCTCCTCTTTTTTTACTTTTTTCTTAGGTTGTTCTTTTT
>Ga0181414_1000292_pt1 | contig 15322 bp, 20 predicted proteins | sample 37SPOviralmetaG_FD_130139 | JGI IMG/M metagenome (GOLD analysis project Ga0181414, IMG submission 130139) | Marine viral communities from the oligotrophic San Pedro Time Series (SPOT) site, San Pedro Channel, CA, USA - 37 SPOT_SRF_2012-11-28 | ecosystem: Environmental > Aquatic > Marine > Strait... | reverse complement strand
TTGCTACCATTATCCAACCCTCGATTCTAATTTTTTCATTGTGTCATACATACGCTGTGCTCCTTTTTCAACGTTACCACCACCAGCTGCTCTTACAGCATCAGCTGTAAATACAAACTCGTTATTAGATAACATTGCAGGAACATCGTCTGCTTTTTCTTTAGTTCCTATTGGTGGTATAAAACCACCTGCACTTCTTAAATCTAATTCTTTAACACCAGCTTTGTTTTGTCTAAGAGGCAAGCTAGCTACACCCTTTCCTACTTTAAAATCCATTCTAGCAATATTATTTATTGGACCACCTTCTGCTTTTTTATTACTCATAAATTCAGTTAGTTGATCTATCTCCATTTCATTTAAACTATTATAAGGTTTATTAAATATACTTATAGATAAGTTATTTAATTCAGCTAATGGATCTGGTGCAGATGCCATTCTTTTTGTTTTTGTTTTAATTTTACTTCCTTGTATTTGATCTCTCCAGTCGCCGCTTTTGAAAAAGTCTATAAAGCCTTCATATAATTCTTTAACACCTTGATCACTATTGTTCCAAACACCAAAGGCATCTTTAACATCATTACCTGTTGTGTATGGTCCACCAGCTATCTCTTCTCTTTCTTCGATCATCATGATACCTTCACCTTCTTCTGGTGATCCTAGACGCCTGTTTACTCTACCACCTTTAGCGAACGGTGAGCTATATTCAGCAGTTTGTGATGTCACAAAATCTTCTACTTCTTTGTTATAAGTATCTGCATCTGTGTCCGCAGTTGGCGGATTTAGATTTGTATAGTATCTTCTTAGATAAACTTTTAATGATTCAGGGTCTTGTTTAATTGCTTCTATTTGTTCTTCTTCCATACCTTGACTAGCTAAAAATCCTGTAAGACCTATAGCTCCCGCTAGTCCTTTTCCACCACCAGGGAATTTGCTTAATAGACCTTTTTTTAATCCAACTTCTTGTGCTTTTCTAAAAGATCCTGGTGCAGCACCTGCTCCACCAGTAAAAAAACCAGCTCCTGGTAGATTACTAAAAGCAAATCCTGGAGTAGATAAACCAGCTCTCTGCAATCCAAATAAATTACCGCCACCTAAATAATATGCTCCACCTGCTAATAATGCTGCTTTTCCTAGATCTGAACTAACTATGTTTTTAGCAGCTTTAGATACACCCTTAACAGCTTTCTTTACAATACTACCTAATCCGTAGTGTTGTCTTACTGACATATTAGTAATGCCACCTCTGTTTTGTAATTGTCTAGCTATTTGTGTTCTTGTTATTGCCATAATTTATAAATAATTGTTAGTAAAGGCAGGCGTAGAAATCCTGTAATTTAGCACTTTATTTGATTTTTTCGTCTTCGTCAACGACTTTACTTGTAGCTACAAGGTCATCCATAAACCTACCAGCGTACCTATATTCACCAGTATGGCCTAATTCATCATCAATATAAAGGTATATTTTACCCCCTATTTCAGTCCATCTTTTACAGAAACCAAAATCCTCCCCGTAAAAATGTTTTGTTTTAGGGTCGTGCACACAATCAAAGAAATTATAAAAATTAGGTCTTCTAACTTTTTCACCATTTAAATAAGTATCTTGTACTATTTCAAGATCTGGATAAGCCTTAATCATTTTTTCAATAACATTTCTTTTAATAAGCATACAGCCAGTTGGTGCATGTGTAACTTCTGTTTCTCCATCTGTTACTTCAATAGCTGAAACATCAGCTACTTTGATAGGAAATGTATAACCATATTTTAAAAAGTCTTTATCATTCTTAAAATCTTCATCTTTCATTCTTCTATAAACAGAGTTTGGATTAATAAACTTCATAGGATAAGGAGCAGCTATAATATCTCTATCTTTCTCCAACATCTTAAATATTGTCTTTGTATCAAAATCTACGTCTGAATCTATAAATAACATATGAGTGTAATCCTCTTTATCAGAAACAAAATCAGCAGCGCATATGTTTCTACCTTGTTGAACTAAAGACGATTTAATAAGATGAAAACTAACTAGTATATTTTTAGTCATACATGCCATTTGAAATTTAAGTAGAGATCTAACATAATGAATACCTACTTCACTATGTACAGGTGTAGCCACCATAATTCTATATTTAGATTGAGGTGGTAATGTATGTCCTTTTAATTGTTCTGTTAAGTCTATTGTTTGCACCGGTCCCTTATCAAACCAAATAGGTTCATTAGATTTTTCTTGCATCACTTGTTATTCCAGTTAAAAATTGTGTCCAGGTTGCAGCTTGTTTAGGCCAACCATAATACAGGTTATAAAAATTACTCTGTCTTTTTAAATGATCTTGAATAGGTTTAAGAGTAATCGCTTCTGCCCCTTGTTTAATAGCTTGTGCAAATTTAAAAGCCAGTCTTCTATGATTATTATCGTAAGGTACATAAATACCAAACTCAGAACATGTTTCTGCTAAAGCGCCTAAGTTGGTGACAATTGTATAAAGGCCTGCTGCCATAGATTCTATAGCTGAAATACAAGATGTCTCTTCCCAGATACTTGGGTAAACAAACATATGATAATCTTTTAAATGTTCTTTAATGTAACTATTAGGTTTATAACCTATATAGTTTACATTTTTTAATTGTTTAGCTTGTTCATATAAACCTTTGTATTCTTTATCATTCTGTTCATAAAAAGCTTTACCGTATATTTCTGTAGATGAATAAACATCTAAAGTAATCAAGGGATGGTTTACTAATTGCATAGCCCCAAGCAATACATTTAAACCTCTCCAAGGGGTTATTTGATGTATAATTTTTATAGGTTTATCTTTTTCATAAACAGGAGCAGGTTCTATTTTACTTATACCATTTTTAATAACCATACATCTGCCTCTGTCTAAACCAAATTTTTTAGTGAAATTTTCAAAGTTCCAATGTGAATTAAATACATACCAATCGTATTTAGTGTGATTCTTTTTATCTTTAAACCAAGGATAAATATTAGGTTGATCCCAAGAATTTTTTTGCCAAAGAATATTTATTTTGTCTTTTGATAATGGAATTTTTTCTGGAACAGAGGTTGTAATTTGTACTTTACTTAATAGTAGAAGATCTACGTGTTGAGTTAGATATTCTAGCTGTAGTTCCGTTCCACCTTTAGGTGTTGGATTTATTGTCATTATTCATTACTTTCTGAAATAAGTCTAAATTTTTAGGGTCAACTGTAACTTCACAATCAACTACAATGTCAGGACCTTCTACTTTATCTTTGTAGATTTCTCCTGTTTTTTTATTACGATAAGTATATTTAGTTATACACTTAATTTTTGTTACATCATCCATTCTGATCTTGTCTATTTACTAGAGCATAACTTATCAGGCCTTGTATTTTATTACTCCCTGTAGCTGCTTGCACAGTTATAGCATCACCTGCTTCTAAATTCAAGCCTTGAGGTGAGGCATTTACTTGTGACTTGGCGGCCACATCATCTCTAAAAAATTCATATTCGGTACTTGAATCAGAAGAATCAACAAAGTTCATGTTTACTGCAATAGCTGATGATGCATCGTTGTTTGCAACATATATACTTTTAACTATAATTATTCCGTCAGCAGGACATGTTAGCACTGTTGTCTTACTTGTACCTGATTGTTTATATCCTTGGTTTTTATAAAATATACTCATGATAAGAAATAATTAAATGTATCCTGTTCTTCTTTTAAATCTTGTTGAAAAGAAAAATTAAGTTGTTGTTTTAAAGTATCTAATGCTTCTAAAATTTGACGTTGATTAGATGGATCATACGTTGGTGTGGGTTCCGGTATATAATTAATTATTTTAGCCATTACCTTCTACCATCTGGTCTTGTATCTAATCTAAGAGAACCATATCTCCAAGACTCTCCTACTGCCGTGTTTTCAAATTTTACGCTCACTAATCTTCCTCTTGCTCTAGTATCAATCTTATCAGTGGACGAGGTAACTGTAAAGGGTCCTAAAGGTGAACTATTTTGAGTATCAGATGGGTAGTCTGATATAAATAAGGTAACTTGGTTATTACCTACAATCTCTTTATAGTCAGGAATAAACCTGCTTACTGAAGCAAAAAACTCACCGTCTGCAATATCAAAATCTCCAGATCTTATAAATCCTTGAATAGCAGATGTACCCGTGCTGTTAACTTGATCTACACCTTTTTCATGTTCATATAAAACTGTGGCCCCATCTCTATTAGTAATTCCTGATATTGGAAATAAAGGAGTATCTGATGGACTATTGGAATCTGTAGATCCGTTTGGAATATAATCAGTTGCAAACGGTCTTTCAAAAACATCTGCATCCATATAAGTTGTTCTATCTAATGTACTTGTATGCCAGCTATTTTCTGCATAATTATAAGTAACACATCTATCAACTTGTAAAGAATTTTCTGTTGGATAAAACCAACTTACTTCAGTGTACAAACTATTGTGGCCTGCATAAATAATTTCATTAGCATCAAAATTAAGACCTGGATTACCATCACCTGTAGTAAATACAAAATCTTCTACTAAACAAGGTATTTGTTTTACCGTTCCATCAAATGCAAAAAATCCACCTGCTTGACCCATCCAGTAAACAGCACCTTGAGCAAACACAACAGCGTGTTGTCCTAAACAACCACAATTGGTTCCCACTTGTCTAATGCTAAATGTAAAAGGTGGTCCTACAAATTGAGCTACGTAAGCAGCTTGATCTGTTAAAATTAAAACATAATCTTTACCTTGAACAGCAGCGGTAATTTTATTTCCTGTATCTAATCTAAATGTACCAGCAGTATTTGTTGCTGTCGGTGTGTATACGTTCAATGTTTCTTGATTAGTGAACCTGATAAACATAGGGTCTTGAGTGGTTGCATCAGTCATATCTGTTAAAGCACCAAATTGAAATAAATGTCGATCTCTATCTGAGAATAAAGATAACGTTGAAACCATATTAACTTCACTGCCTACCCCGGTAATTACAGTAGCTCTAGTTGCTAAAGCTCCAGCAGAATCCCATTGAAAAGTATTTCCATTTCTAAGTGTTGCAATTAAGGTGTTACCTGCATGATCTAAAGACCAGTTAGCTGGATCTAAAGTTACGTTTGAAGTTGATCTTGCTGTGCCCCAAGCTTCTTTACCCCATTGATAAGTGCTCCAACCAAAACCTAGAGTTTGAAAAGTGGGTCCTGGTCTTATGTATCTTTGATAGTTAAATGATCCTTGAGCCGTCATTCCGGAATTACCTTCCGATGTCGTTACACCAGCAGCAGGGTTTAATAAACTTATAGTAAACGAGTTTGCGTTAGGAACGGTTAATACTTCAAAAGCGTAGGTTTGAAAATCAGGTGCGGTAAGTGTTGTAGATCCAGCTACGGATACAGAAGTAAATACCACGTAATCTCCAACTACAATACTGTGTCCAGTTGAATTTATCGTTACCGTAGAACCAGCTGCTAAAGAAGTGGTAAAGGTTCCTCCTGAAACTGGAGATCCAGCCAAAGGAGTAACATCATAAAATCTTTCACCACTAAAAATAAACAGCCCTGAGCTTGTCCCAATAGCCGAAAATTTTGTGCCATTTAAATTAGTAAATGTGTGTTGAGCTCTAGCTACACCAGGAAGAGTATTATTTGCTGTAGTTAATTGATCCCAACCACCTATTTTTTCAGGCACTCCATATCTAAACCTAACAAAATTACTATCAACCCATTTACCTGCAGCGGCTGAAGGTGTGCTTTGTTTATCAATACCTGCTTGAAATTTTACTTCTTTTAATGCCATGGGATCTATTATACTAGTTTTTAAACAAAAATATAGCCCATTATTGAGTGAATATCTCAAATTGTAAACTCACTCGTTTTTTAGTTTTACTAATACGAGGTTTATGTTCTAAAAAACCAGGGAATATCAAAAGATCATATGTTCTGGGCTCTACGTAAGCTGTCTTATTTTTGTGTCTTAATTCTATCCCACAGTTCTTGACAGTTTTTAAATATAAAACTCCACACAAAGAACAAGTGTCTATATGATTATGCCAAACCTCTCCTTCGTGATAATCACCGTCTGTATAGTAGCTCCAAAGTTTAAATGGTGTGTGAAGAACTTGTATGTTTTTGTAATATTTTTTACAGGTGTCAATAAACAAAGAGTATAGTTGATCTTTATATTTTGTTATAACACTATAATTATAAGATCCTTTAACTCTATTTTCTGTGCTTTTAAAACAGTCGCTAATAAGCTCCTCTTTTATATCCTTTATTTCTTTTCTTAAATTATGCACGTGGTAAATGTTTTTAATTGTCATATCTTTTAATCATTATTACCCAATCTGTTTTATTACATAATTCATTAAATGACAGCTTAGTTTTTTTATTAATTTTAGAATATTTTTTAATTTCATTTACATCTAAAATAACCCAATGTTTATCAAAAGCAAATACCATTCGATCTGCGTTACTTTTAGAACTCAAAGATTGAGAAAGAGTATTCTCATTTTGATTATAAGTTCTAACACAAAAAGACTCAATTTTATTTGATTTATCTTTTAACCTACCAGTTACATCAATATGTTTTTCATTCACTCTAGTAGATTCATCTAAACACTCTTTAATAAAAGACTCAACAATCATTTATTAAAAAAAAGACTTATAGAGAATCTATAGTTAGGTCCCGTTATATTTTGAGCTCTAATAGTATGGGGTATCTCACCATCAAATATAACTAGTCGATTGGGTGTATATATAGAACCGTATCTAATTTCTTTTTGATCTTCACTATAAAATAAAGTCTCACCTGCAAAATTAGGATGCCAATTAAGATTAGCATAATATAAACAAACAACTTGTTTTGGATGACAATGTGTAAAATTAGGATCTGCAGGTTTAGATAAATTTACCATACACTTAATATAATTGTTTTCATTAATAATATTTTTGTAGGGTGTTTTTTTTGCAAATTTTTTTAAATTAGGAATAAGTTCTAACTGATCTACGTTTTGTCGAGTGTAGCTACTATGTAAACAAGGGTAACCTCTCTTATCAAACTCTTCTACATCTTCCCATCCTATTTTAAAAAAAGACTTAATAATGTAATTATAGTAAAAAGTTTGTTTAGCTTTACTTACAAAATTATCGAAAACATAAATAGATTTATCTATCTTCATAATTTAGGTAACCCTAAATGTTCTCTCTCATCATATATTAATTTTGTATTAGTTGTATAATGTAAAAAAGCTTGTCCACATACTTTACCCTTAAACGGTTCTCTCCAATGTTCTAATTCACAACCAAAATAAAATAACATGTCGCCTGGTTTTAAAATTATTTTTTTTCCTTTTTTTCCTTTTTTACCTGAAGGTTCTAAATATATAGGCCATACATCTCCACCTAAATTTAACGTGGTAGATATTTCACATTGTTCTCTGTCTTTATGTCTTTTTAATTCATGACCTTTAGTATAAATTCTAGCGTAGGAATACGTTGGATAAACTGTTTTGCCTAATTTTTTTGACATCACAGGAGTGAGAGCATTTAATATAGTTTCAAAAGCACTATCTCCATATAAAGAATAAGCGCCGATGACTTGTGGATCGTGAAATGTTCCAGTGCCTGCCATACCTTGTTCACCTCCATTATTTCTATGTAATGTGGAAGCCACAGCTCTTTTCATTATTAAATAATTTAAAAGAAAATTAGCAACATCTGTTGAAACAACGTCTCTAACAACTAAGTATTTATCTTTTTCAAATTTTGTTTTTTTCATAAAAACCAAAAAATCCTGAATGTTTTGCTTTAGAAGTTACATTAATAGTATAGTTAGCTGCAATAGAAACTCTTTCAATTTTAGACAGAAAAGGTGTTACATAATGTTTTAAATTAAAAGGAAATATAAAAAACATACCTTCTTCTGGAAAAACTCTTTGCTCATCAATACAAAATTGAGAATGTGATCCATGCATAAAACTTATAGCACCTGGTCCACCTTCTGTAATTGTGCCCTGATATTTTTTATGTTCGTTTCTTAATTTTTCAGGCACTCTGACAAACCATACGCTAGAAAGATTACATCCAGTATGAATGTGAGGTGGATTGCTTTCTCCTGCTTTCATAAAATTAACCCAAGCTTGCTCTAAATTAAGATTTGATACTCCTGTATTATAATATTTAGAAAAGTCTATGATAAAGTCTTGATAATATTTAAGTGTAATTTGATGAAATTTTTTTAAATCAATAAAATATTCTTGTTTGATAGTAGCTGCTAAAGTTTTTCTAGCATCTTTTTTCTTGTTTTTAATACAAATCTTATTTAATAATTTCAAATCTTCAGGAGTAATCATACCATTGTATACAAACGGACCCCATTTAAAATTTCTTTTTTTTATTTCCATGGATCTCCAATGCTCCAATTTACAATAGATTTTCTTGTTCCTGATTTTACAGGTTTAACACGGTGCCATATATAACTAGGAAAAATTATTATGGTGCCTTGTTGTTTAGCTTCTTTACATTCTAAAAGAAGTTCTTTTTTACGAGCTAGATTAGTCACATCAAACTCTACTTCTCCACCAGTAAATTTTTTTGAATCTGTTAGATTACATATTAAAGATACCTTTCTAACTTTACCGTTAAAGTTAGGATCTTCAGAAGAAAAAGGTGCATCAAATGAATCTTGATGCCAATGATAATAATTATTTTTTTTATAAACTGTAAATTGAAAACTTTCAGACCAAGTTAAATCGTAACCCCAACCTGCATTTTTGTTAGCAGTATGAATGTAGGGTGAAAATAAATCATAAAGCCATTGATCGTTTAAAAAACAAATTTTAGATTTTCTAAATTTTTCAACATATTTTTTTTCTTTTTTAGTTGCCTTTCGATCAACTGCTATATCCTCAATAGAAGACATTTGTAATTGTTTAGCTTGACCATGTTTTATTATTTTTTCGCAAGTATCTTTGGACAAAGCTTTTTCAAAGTACCAATAAAAATTTTTTTTAATCATTAAAAAGTTTCTTTCAATTTTTCTAACATTTCTTTTGGCATCTTTTCAATCATAGGAGTTAGTTCTTTTTCTAAATCTTGATGACTTATGACACCGTATCTTCCGTTTATACCATAATCTACATGTAAATAGCAACTGTTCTTTTTGAAAGGTCCATATTTTACATGAAAACCTTTTGGAACCATTTTTTTATTTTCTTGATATTGTTTTAATTTTTTAATAGTGGATGATAATCTATTAGGTTCTGTATATACTTTTAACATTCCTAAAGCTAAATCATTAGGACTATCGGTGGTCATGTAAAAACCTACTTTATTAGGTTTGTATTGTTCAGGGATTATTCCTAATACCCAAAAACAATCAAACGATTTACAATCTATAGGTCTGTCATTATAAGTTTTACACCCAACACCAATGTCACAATTCTTACACCACTCGTAAGCTTTTTTTTCTAAGCGAGGAACAGCTGGAAATTTACAACATAAATTACAATCCCCGCAGGATCTAGGTTGAGCATTTAAGGCTTTTACAGAATCTTGTTTTTCTTTTTCTAAACGATCAAAATGTTTAGGATCAATTTCAAGAATAATTTTTCCATCAGCATCTTTCATTTTACTACGTCTAACGCCTAAGCTGTCTTTATCGTATAGTTCTTCTTTGTATATATCTTTCATGGTTTATACATATATTTTATATTACTTTTATTCAAGGTAAAAATAGCGTCTTCTTCAGTTTCTACAATGGGATAACCTTTTAAATTAAAAGATGTATTAAGCAGTAAAGGTACCTTTGTTCTTTTATAAAACTCTTTAATTAAATCATAATATTTAGGGTTTTGTTTTCTTTTTAAAGTTTGAAAACGACAAGTGCCATCTACATGCACGACGGCAGGAACTTCTTTTAAAGCTTTAGGTTTTGCATCTATGGCAAAAGTCATATAAGGAGATTCATCTAATCCGTGCATATCTAAATAATCATTTCTGTGTTCGTATAATATAGTAGCAGCCGTTGGCCTCCAAAATTGTCTGCCTTTAAATTTATTAACAATTTCTTTTGCTTTAGAATTTCTAGGATCAAATAAAAAGGATCTGTTACCTAAAGCTCTAGCTCCCCATTCGGAGTGTCCTTGAAAAATAGCTATAATTTTTTGATCTAAAATTATGTCTACAGCTTCTTTTTTATTTTTAATAATTTTCATAATATAAAGCTGCTCCCACAGCAGTGCCTCCATCATAAGGTATTGGATCCACAAAAAAATTTAATTCAGGAAATAATTTTACTAATTTAAAATTATTTGAACAATTAAGATGATATCCACCTGTTAAAATTATATTTTTACAGGATGAATACTTTTTAGCTTTCTCAATTAATTGAACACATTCTTTAAGAGTTTTTTCTTGAGCATCTCGTCCAATCTCAACTTTTTCTTTTAACTTTTTATCAATATTTTTTCCTGCATACGCAGCTAATCCCATTAGTTGTCCTTCTCCGTTTTCACCAAAACCTGCTTTATAGGTAGATTCTAAATAATAATACCCACCAACACTAGCATTGGTAAAATAACAATCTGTTTTTTCTTGTTCTTTAAAAACGTTATAATTAATATATTTTTGTTTTTTCTTACATTTTAAAATATCAAATCTACAATTAGAATATAATTTATAAAGTGTTTTTATATTTTTTTTGTTTATATAATAAATAGAGTCTAAAGCTTGGAAAGAATGTTTTACTTGTTCTCCTCCTCCATCTCTAACAATAGCAATAGCTTCTTTAAATGGACTAAAATAATAACCACAAACAGCATGATAAACATGATGATGTTGCCAATCAAAATAATAAGATTTATATTTTACTTGTTTTAATAAACTTTGATATATTTCAAAATCTGAAACTGACCCATATCTACCAAAAGAAGATATAGCTACGCAATCAAAAATTATATCTTTAAATTTTTTTAAAGCTTTATATTTATAAAGAGGGTCTTCATTTCCAAACCCTTTTAATTTATTAAACCTATCTTCCTCATAATATTCTTTGACTTTATTATTAGTAATTAATGCAAAAGAAACATGATGCGAGATGTTTATACCTAATATTCTTTTCATTGCTTTCTATAAAGTTGGTGTCTCATACCAAAAATTTACAGATAAAGCAACTCTCGTTCCGAAAGTGATATTGTCTACAGCGTGTGGTGTATTATCAAAAACTACTAATCTATTATATTTAGGTTCTATTTTTTGACCATTATGTAATAATAAATCACCACCTTTTATTTGATGTGGATATCCGTAATAAACAACATTTTTTACAGACTTTTTTAAGATTGATTTTTCTTTCCATATTGTTTCATCTTTATCAACGTGCCAATCTAAATCGTCTTTTAAAAAATTTATCCAATACTGACAACAAACTGATTTTTTAATTATTTCTTTATTTATTTTTTTAAATATTTTATCTATGATTATAGATTCAAATATATTTTTTGATTTATGTTTTTTTCCTATCCAAAAATATTTATTGGTTTTATTAAAAGAATACTCTTTCCAAAGATTAATATTATTAAGTTGTTTAAGAGTTTTTTTGTTTAAAAAGTTGTCAATGACAACCATAAATTATGGGGTTGGTTTTTCTATCGTGCTATCAAATGTCCAGCTTGAATCGTCAGGATTCCATAAATATTGATCTAAATGTGTTTCTTCTTGTCCTTCAACTGAAGTTACAATTGTACCTAACCATCTTTGATTTTCTTCATCCCAATTTACACCTGTTAATTGAGTATTGACACCATCAAGATCAAAGAATACTTCGTCAGCTCCTGGTTCTCTAACAGGTGCTTCGTATCTCCAATGAGAAGTATTTAATATCCAAGAAGGAAATAATTTCTCACCACAAAAAACATCTTCAACAGGTCTATATTCCCCTCCTATAACAGGGAAGTTTGCTCTTATAGCACCACCTTTTTGGCATTCTATCCAAGCTACTTCACCTTCTTTTAAAGCGCAACCTGGTTGTGTATCGTCATCACCTGCAACGGCTATTCTAGTAACAATGTTGTTAGCATCTATGGCTGCAAAATCCTTCATAATTAACTACCGTCCAATGTTCCACTTACCGTAAAAGTACAAATTTTTGCTGCTCCGTCTGGACCAGGTGAAGTTGTAATCGTGTTTGTTCCTGGTGCAATTGTTCCAGCAAAATCAGCGGGTGCTCTAATAATAACAACGCCTGTACCGCCTGTGCCTCCCGGGGCTCCAGTATGAGGTCCTCGGCCGCCGCCTCCGCCGCCCAATGCATCAGTTCCGGGCGCTCCAGGTCCACCTGCTCCCCCACCGCCTGTTCCGCCGGATGGGCCTGCTGTAGTATTTTGTGTAGATCCACCTCCGCCTCCAGCGTAAGTCACTGAAGCTCCTGTAATTGAATCTGCTGTTCCGTTTCCTGGTGTTCTATCTGAGGCATTACCTCCAGAAGCGCCTCCGCCTCCTCCGCCTCCAGCTCTGTTTGGTGGTGGACCCGCCGCTCCATTTCCACCTTGAGGTGGTGAGAATGGTGGGCTGTTTCCTGGTGATACAGTTGTATTAGGATATGATCCTCCTCCGCCTGCGCCGCCAGTGGCTCCTGGACTTGAGTTATCTCCTCCTTTACCGCCTCCGTGAGAAGTTAAAGTTCCTGATAAAGATCCTCCGCTAACCTCAGAGTTTCCTCCGGGTGTTGCAGGGCCTCCTCCTACATAAGATTGTCCTGGATCTCCTCCTGATCCTACAGTGACTGTTAAAGTTTCATTTGAAAAGAAAGTTTCACCGGTAATTTTTCTCATACCGCCGCCTCCGCCTCCAGCGCCTTTGGAATTTCCTCCGCCGCCACCTCCGGCAACTAATAAAATATCAATAGAATATTCAACTGGGGATGATGCTGTAAGCCCAAGTCCTTTTGCTGATCCTGCTCCAAATGATCCTAATATTGGCATCTTTCTACTCCTTCTCCTATTAAGCGAATTGAGTCTGAGCTGCTAACACTGTGAATGCAGCATCGCCAGTCTTAATTGCTGTGTATGTGTAAACATCTAATGAGTTAGCATTTCCAGCTGAAGGTGCTGATCCACCTTGCCACTCTGGAGTAACACCTGATCCATCAACCTGAACAACGTTATTGTAATATGGTGTACCACCTTGTGCTACAATAAACGCTACAGTGATAGATTCACCTGTATCCATAATAGAGTTTAATGAATTAGATCCATCTCCTCTTAAGTTTACTGTAAAGTTTGCTGCCGCATTAGCTGTGTAATTTAAAACTGCTTGTGTGATAACATCGTAGTTAATTGTTCCAGTAGCTGCTGTTGCAGATGTTGTAACTTTTTCTGCAAGTTGTTGAATTTTACCACCACCATTTAATGTAACTCTACCAATTCCTTTTGGAGTCAAAGTTAAATCAATGTTTGTGTCGCCACCAGTAGCTGATAATGCTGGAGCATTTCCTGCTGCAGCGTTTGTTACTGAAAATTCATTTACAGCTGATCCTGTAGTTACAAATTTAATTTGTTCTAGACCGTTTTCATCTCCAATGAAATTTCCACCATCGATTAAAATGTTTTTACCATTTGCGTCTAAGTTAGCTGAAAGTTGAGGAGCGTAGTCAGATGATAATTTCTCTAAATTAGAGTTAATCATATCTGTTCCGTTACCATAAAGAATTTTAGTTCCTTTATCAGCAGCAGCCCAAGTTACACCAGTTTGACCTGATACTTTAACTGTTACTGCGTAAGCTCCAGATGTTGAGTTTTTAATAATGTAATATTTTTCTGTTATTGGAACAGTAACATTTACTGCGCCTGTAATCGTTCCAGTTAATTCTAACGCAATATTTTTAGCATTTGAAACAGCACCGTTTGTTGCAACTAAAGTTGCTCCTGTTGTAGCATTAAGTGCTACTGCTTCATAACCAGCTGATGCTTGCTCAAGAATTAATAAGTTTGTGTTTGTAATTGTACCCCACGTACCTGAGTTTTCACCAGTCGCTTGTACGGTAAGTTTTAGAAAGCTTGATGTACTGTTTGCCATAGTTTTAAATCCTTATTTGTTCGTATTTTATTAAAATTAAGCAGCTGTGTCAACATTTTTCCAAGTGGGTGCTGTGCCTGTATCAACTTGGTTCCAGATAATAGCATTAAGCGATCCTGCAGCCGCTGTCAAGCTATTTCCTGTTACTGTTATATTCGCATCTGCGTCAATGTCAAGGGTTCCTAGACTAATTGTTGCATTAATTCCAGTAGGTGTAGCAATAGTATTTGGTATAGGAACAACACTATTTAATGACACAGTTATAGGATTTCCAGAAACCCCTACAACTATTGAATCTGAGAATCCACCCCAGTCTAAATCTCCCCAAGCTTTTCTACCCCAACCAGTATTAATTTCTGTATCGATTGAAGGAAGACCTTGAACCACATTCATACCAAATCCTGTAGGTACTACTAAATTGTCTCCATCGTTATTCCATAAACCTTGACCCCATTCTTTTCTTCCCCAACCAATATTTACTTCAGCGGTTGCTGTCACTGTGCCTAAAGTTGCTGACATAGATAGCCCAGTTGGTATTAAAGTTCCTGGGATACCCCAACCTAATTCACCCCAATTAGTTCTTCCCCAACCAGCGTTTACTTCTGTAGTTAATGAAACTGTTCCTAAATTTGCTGATAAACCAAAACCTGTTATGTCTGCCGCTTCGTTTGGAGAACCCCAAGTTTGATCATTCCAAGCTTTTCTACCCCAACCAGTGTTTACTTCTGCAGTTGCGGATACTGATCCTAAATTTATTGTTGTTGGAATACCAGTTACATCTACAGTTTGTACAGCGGTATTTTCATTCCATGGTTCATCTCCCCAACCTTCTCTTCCCCAACCAGTGTTTACTTCAGCAGTAGCTGTTACTGATCCTAAAGACGCAGATATAGGTAATCCTGTTATTAAAGTTGTCCCCGCTTGTCCCCAAGCTGATTCGTTCCAATTTAATCTTCCCCAACCTTCATTTATTAAACCTGTAGCAGTTACACTTCCTAAGTTAGCAGATAAAGAAACTCCTGTTATAATTGGTGTACTATCATCGTCATTTCCCCATAAACCTTGACCCCATTCTCTGTTACTCCAACCCTCTTGCACAATAGCCGTTACACTTACAGAACCTAAACTAAACGTTGTTCCAATTCCGGTTAAAGTCGCTCCACTATTTCCTTGATCCTGCCAAGCACCTTGTGACCAGTTTAAAGCTCCCCATGCATTTTGTACGAGATCTATTGGACCTCCCATTCCAATACCATGAAC
>Ga0181414_1000290_pt1 | contig 15341 bp, 20 predicted proteins | sample 37SPOviralmetaG_FD_130139 | JGI IMG/M metagenome (GOLD analysis project Ga0181414, IMG submission 130139) | Marine viral communities from the oligotrophic San Pedro Time Series (SPOT) site, San Pedro Channel, CA, USA - 37 SPOT_SRF_2012-11-28 | ecosystem: Environmental > Aquatic > Marine > Strait... | reverse complement strand
TTCATGTTAAGTGAAAAACCTGCTTGTCTAGTTTGTGCAAGGTAGTTGAATAATTTTTTTGTGTTTTTTTCTGTCACAGTCCAACTGCCATGATATCTAATAAGTTGATATCTTTCATCTGTGGCATCAATACTAAGTCCTATTATTACATGTTTAAAATCTTTTATATGTTTCCAGAAACGTTCATTGAATACAGTACCATTGGTGGTTACTTGTATTTGCATTTGTTGTTTGCGGACATATGGAATCGCTTCAAGTACATCTGTAAACCCCTTTATTAGTTGTGGTTCGCCTCCTTGTAATTGGATTTCCTGTAGCGTATCTGTGTTGGCTAAGTTTATAAGTTTGTGTATGTTTTCCTTTTTGTCTATCCAGTTGTAATTTTGTTCATTAGGTTGAGACAGTTCCCAAGGACGTTCTTCCATTTGCACCATTGATGACAAATCTGCATAACACATTTTACAGGCAAGATTACACAATCTACCTCCGACAATATGTAAAAGTCTTAAATTTGGTTGGCTGCCTTGATAGTGTGCTCCATTCTCATTTGATCGCAAACTCCATTTGCCTTGTGCTTCATTTATCCAACAATGTGAACATCTTGAATCAGCAATATTATTATTGAGATTATTTCTTAGTTTGTTTTGTGAAGCATGATTATAGAACCAATCCAAAGGATCTGCAATGTCTTGCAGTCTATCATTTGTATCTTTTATAAAACAACAAGGCGCCAAATGGCCCTGTGAACTAATGAACAAATGTTCTTGTGCTGGCTTACAGAATGTATTATTCAATACCTGCCTCTCTTAATGTTGCTTTGACAAAGTCTTGATCTTCATCGCGTTTTTTAAAACTTTTTTTCCACCATTCTGGATCAATTATTTCATATATAATTTTAATTTGATCATCATGCATAATTGTAATCATGTCCTTGCCAGTTTCACAGTTCAGTAGCACCCAGGGTGATATCCTACCATTGACTATCATTTGTGTGACTCTGTTCAAGTTTACGTATTTGAAAAAATCTTCTAGTCTAGCATTCTCTTGTTCTGCCCAGTCGCCCATAGCAACTATAGTCCGATTGAGTGCTTGTGTGACTCCTTCAGTGCGTATGAGATGTTTTATGTATTGATCAATAGTTGCTTGTTTTGGCCATGAGTCAATTCTAATCTTTGATGTGCATAGCCAGTCAATAAATGCTCCTATCTCAATAGGAGTATTAACAGTAATGAACTCTGCTGTTTTAATAAATGCACGATAGTACTGCGAATTAACAAAGTCAGTAAATTGCTTTGCCTTTTGATTCGAATAATTTATTTCATAAAAACGTTTGAATATTTCAAAGGCCAACACATGAACTTTATTGTCCTTCTGATCCCATCTTCTTTTTGGTTCACACATATGTACATCTAGTGTGGATTGTTTTGAAAATGTTTTTGTACAATAGTCACATGTAGGCATATTAGTGTTTATTGTAACAGGTTGATACTTTAAAAGCAATTTGTCCTCATTTTTTTATTTCCCGCATGTTATCATACTTTGGATTGACTGGCCAATTGTGTTCATTAGGATCCGCATATTGGTTATACATTGTTTTTTCCCAAGCTCCTTTGCTTCCATCTTTCCTCCTTTGATGCCATCTGGTAAGACGTTGTTCTTTTGGCATTTCATAATACGACTGAAGATCAACTGCATAAGTGTGTCCAGTTCTTACATCCCACATAAAATTTTCTATTTTATAATCTGTAAAACTCCAATTACTATCACGCAACACTACATCTTGGTATATTATGTGTTCTTCTTTGACATGAGCGTATCTACCTTTAATAAATTGCATTTCGATATGCACTTCATTGCCTTTTTTTGTGTATTCAAAATTTGGAACTTTTATTCTATTGAAAGATTCATTTCTTAATTTATCCATTCTGTCGCAGGCAAGTTGTGCATGTTTTAATTGTTCATATGTATGATGTTTAATAATCCAAAATTTACTGGTTGAACTTGTCTGTATGTATTCAAAGGTTTCAATCATATGATTTGTTAGTATTTTTTTCCACCTTTTATCACTACTTGATAAAAAATGAAATCAGTAAACAACATCAAGGTTAAAATACTTAAACCGCTAGGAAACATACCAAACAGTAATATTGTAAAAAATAGGAATACAAACATGTTTCGAAAAACAGCAGTCATGTACATCCGAAAATATTTTTTTGGTACAGCGTAGTCAATCCAATCATTCATCTTTAAAATATTTCTCCAATTTGTTTTCTTCACCTGAATGTTTTGCATAGTCTGGCAGTGGATCTTTTGGCTGAGTGATGACAGGCCATTTAGCACTCCATTTGGTGTTGAAGTCTAACCATTTGTTGTTTTCATCAAGATTGTCAGGTATAATTGCTTCTTCAGGACATTCTGGTTCACACACACCACAATCTATACATTCGTCGGGATTAATTACCAATACGTTGTCGCCTTCATAAAAACAATCCACAGGGCATACCTCTACACACGAAGTGTGCTTACACATTATACATTTGTCATTTACAAGATATGTCATTTTTCGTTACCGTATTGTTTTTTTATTTCAGTCCATTCACGTGTAGTTATCTGTGCGTCCAACACATTAAGATCCGATTGTTTCATTGCAGGATAGTATTCTTGCAGTTCTTTCATTTTAGATTTGTCTGATGTTTTTTTCTTCTTAGGATAAAACCATTTATGAAACATATTGAAAGTTGAACCGCACATTGCTGTCAGTCTCCACAGCAAAGACTTGTGATTCTTACTAAGCGTCCACAAATGTTTATTGACATTTTCATTTACTTCTTCTATGTAAAATTCTTGTATCACCTTATCTTTGTGTTCAACAGCCGCGGCCCATTTCATTGACATGTAGGGAGAATATAATTTTTTTTGATCATCAGACAAGCGATCATACCAAGTTTTGTCTCGAGAGTCTACTGCTCTCATCATTGATTTGATGTCTAAAAAATTTACTGTCATAGTATATTATAACTTTTGTTTAATGGTTGAATCAAGTATTTTTAATTGTGTTATTAATTTGCGAAACTGATCTGGGTTGAGCATGTTAGGCCCATCTGAGGGAGCATTATCTGGATCATCATGTACTTCAAGAAATACTCCAGCAATGCCTTGGGCAACTGCTGACATGCACAAAGGAGCAACCATAGTTCTGTCTCCTCCGGAGGATGTGCCATGTCCTCCTGGTTGTTGCACAGAATGTGTGCCATCAAATATCACAGGACACAATTTTTTCATATATGGAAATCCTTTGATATCAACAACAAGGTTGTTATAACCAAACATTGTGCCTCGTTCGGTGATCATAAATTGATCATTCCATGCTTCATTGACTTTTATTTTAATGTTGTCTACATCTGTGTATGAAATAAACTGTCCTTTTTTAACATTGATAATTTTATTAGTTTGTGCGGCAGCTGTTATTAGATCTGTTTGCCTACATAGGAAAGCAGGAATCTGTATTATATCAACCACTTCACCAACCACGCCACACTGGTCAGCCTCATGTACATCAGTCAATAAAGGCACGTCAAATGACTTTCCTATTTGTTCGAGTATCTGCAAACCACGTTTCAATCCCACCCCACGTTTGCCTTTTATTGAAGATCTATTAGCTTTGTCGAAACTTGATTTATACACCCAACGCACACCTACATCATTACAAATACCATTAATAATATCAGCCATCATCATAGCATGTTCTTCTGATTCTATTTGACAAGGCCCTGCAATAACTTTTAAGGGCGAGTCGTTGTTAAATTTAAAATTAAGCATGAAATAAATTGTTCAATAAGATGGTGTCATTGTTGCGATTTATTTCTTTAACAAAAAATGCACAGTTTGGTTTTGTCTCGGTAGACAGTGGAACTGTTAGCAATTGATTAGATCTTGTTCGCGGAAAAAACCATTCTACTTCATTATAAATGTTTGTAATTTTAACTTCCTTGTATGAAGGCATAGAGTCTGTGATTGGGTTGAAACAAAATGCATGAAATGATCTATCATTTAGTGATGTCAACGGAAGTATTTCTAGATCTCCACATTCAGGATCGCCCAATAATATGTGCCAATCTAAAGGCATTTGTATTTTTTGGTTTTCAATTTCTAACACCGCTGAAGGAGAAGCAAAAGACTCTAAGTAAATTAAAGGAACAAAAAAGAAGTCAGGATTTTGAGAATCCGAATTGTCCAGCACAGCGAAACGCATATCTTCTTCTACTTGGTCGGGAATCTTGTTCAATAGATAAGCAGTGTTGTCTAGTGTCAATATTTGCATGTAATTTTATTATATGTGGATTCATTACTGATAGTCAACCTTTGTGACTGTAAATGGATATTGTGCTTCGCGATAAAATTTTTTGCGTTCTGTAAGATGGCGTTTACTAAACTTTGCTGTTGAACACACATCCCACACTTGCACAAAATCTTTGTCTTGTGCTTTACGTATGCCTCTTCCAATGGACTGTATTACCCTTACAAACGACTTGCCAGGCTCGATCAACACAAGATTGAATATGCGTGGCAAGTTGATGCCAACAGCGGCAACACCATAGGTTGCTACAATGACCTTATCGTCTGCTGTTTTGACGTCGTCGTAGTGTTCTTTTCTTTCATCTGCCTTCGTTGCACCACGGACAAATGCTGAATTAGGAATAGCTGTAGTCAGCAACTCGCCTGACTTTACTCTATCTACTAACACTAATGTGTTGCCAGATTTACGCATTTGTTCTACCATTCTTGCAATGTAATCTATTCTTGTTTGTTTGGTCACAAGATGCGTTTGTTCTTCGCGATAATTTTTGTATTCCACATAGTCCCACATCTGTAATATTTCAATATTACATTTTGCAAGTAAACCTTTTTCTTGTAGTTCTACTGCACTTACTCTGTTAATTACATCTCCTAGTGACACATGTAAAGATTTAAATTCATAATCTGCTTTAGGCACAGTGCCCGTTAGTCCCCAACGTATAGGTACATATCCATACACATTGGTTAGCAATCTTCTCAATACATCTGCTTTTGCTTGATGCACTTCATCGACTATGACACAAACCACATCACGTTTGAATTCTTCAATAAGATCATCTTCTGCATTTTGTCTTTTCTTTTCTAGTATGTTAAGAGATTGCCATGTGCAAATTGTATGTGTCCTGCCTGGCTCTTTTCTATCACCAAAGTATACACCAACATCGAGTCCCATGTTAATGTAATCCTCCTCAGTTTGTGTCACTAAAGATTTGTTAGGTACTATTATTATTGATCTTCCATATGGTTCGATCATCTTTGACAGTGCGGCTGTAATAATAGTTTTGCCTGCGGCAGTCGCCACTTCTTGTAAACACTGTGGATTGTTTATAAAATTATTAATTACTTCAACTTGGTGGTCACGCAACACAATAGCCTGTCCTTCATGTGTGTGTCCTTCAGGCCATGTTACGTCAGCAAACGTATTTTCATTGACTGGATCGAATTTAAGATCTAGTTGTTCTCTTCGATCATCGAGATCGAATGTGTAATTATTTTGTTCAAGGATAGGCATTATCTCATGTAATAGATTAACATAAGTTAGTCCTCCTTGTGTGAAAAAGGATACAGTGCCATCCCATCTGCCTAATTTTACTGCCGGCATAAAGCGAGCACCTGGAATCTCGTATTTGAATTTGTTGGTTAGTTTTCTACGTGTGACTAGATCAAGACCTTCTAGTTTTACATTTACTTCATCTTTTATGATTATGTTGCAGTGCGGCAAGTACAGATCTCCAAAATTGCTGAGCCCAAGTAGACTCAGCAATCAAAATTGTTTTGTTCACATTTGATATTCTAAGCTCTTTTTGGCTAGACTGCAATTGCTTCTTGTTTTTCTTCAGGCTCTGCTCCTGGATGTGCATCTGGTGTTTGTGATTGTATCTCTTTTGTAATTGCACGAGATGTTGCAGTTGCAATGCCAGTAAATCTCATTACAGTGCCATCTTCCAACACTTTAAATGATCCAGCTGTTTTAGATACTCCTGCATCATCAATCTTCTTTACAACACCATTGATTGTTCCTTCAGAAGTTGTTTTGCCTTCAATGTACATATATGTTCCTGAATTACCTTTGTAAGTTGTGCCTTCATGGCATAATGATGTTTTAATTTTTTCTAATACTAATTGTGCGTTTGTCATTTGTTGTTACCTCTTAATAAGTTAATACCATTATTATATGGTATTATACCAAATAAGTCAACCAATTAAAAAAGCTTTATTTTTTGGAATTTTTTCCGTGTATGTTTTCTTTAAGAAAGTCCAACAACCAAGGATTATCTTTAAACACACCCATTAACCAATTGGTCATTGAGTTGACCACTTGCTCTTCGTCACCATCTTGTGTTAAGGGTCCGCCCTCAGCGTTCATCGATGAATGATACACAATGGCGTGTACTATTTCATGTAAAAGTGTATTGGCCAAATCTTGGCCTTGTGCTTCTTCCTGAATCTCAATTTTGTTCTGTCGGGCAATGTACTGCCCCCAGTAGTCTGAGTTATTTTTTACAAATGATACTTTGGTTTTTTCAACATCTATGTCTTTCCAACCAATTTTAATTTTATCAGGCAGTTTCATTCTTAGTATTTATATGGTCATTTAATTGGCCATAGTCAAACTGTTTACAATTTGCTAGTTCAAAGAATTTATTAGGGATTGTGCCTTCAACATATGTAAATTTTACATGAGCATTGTTGATCATTAGCGTGTATATTTGTTCTGCCCATATGGATTGATCAACCATGGTGTCTGAAGATCTGTATGATTGGGTGTCTTTGTAGATGTTATTATTAGGGCCTATGTGGCCACAGTCGAATCCTATGCAATATAGATCTGTGTGTCCATCATGGATTGCAATGTGCATAGCAGTGGTGCCTGCCCCCTGTGCTGGATTGGCGGGAATCAAGTGTCCTTGATCTCCATGTTTCTTTACATTTAGTCTATGCGTGTAAACAATGTTTTTGTCAGCATATCCTGATTCAATTATTTCTTTATACATGTGCGTGTCAATTGTTATTAGATAATCTGGTTCATAGTCACGATACAATGCATTACATCCATATGTATCTTGCGGCAAACTGTATAAGTCAAAATGCTGTCTTGATTCCCCATTACCTATAATGTAAGCATCTTTGTTGTATGGATCATTAAAAACTGTTCTTGGCATCCATTTGCGATCATAAAATTTTTTGCCTTGTTTTATTAGTATTGAATCAATTATTTCTTCACCTTTGTATTGTGATATAGCCATTATATCTGTTTTAAACAGTTTTCCGCACTAGACACATCAATGCCTTTTTCATCTACAAGAACATGTTCCATTTTACCGCCTGAAACAATTGCGGCAAATCTTTTGCTCCTTTGACCCAACATACCCATGTCAGTAAGCAATCCCATTTGTTCAGCAACTTCTCCATATGGATCAGCTGCCATTGTGATCTTTGCTCCCTCATGGTTTACATATTCTGAAAAAGCCAACATCACATGTGGATCATTTACACTAATACAAATAATTTCATCGATGCCACGTTTGTAAAAATCTTGTTCTAATTTTACAAAGCCAGGAAGATGTTTATCAGTGCATGTTGGAGTGAAAGCACCAGGTATGCCTATTATTATTACATTCCTATCTTCAACGTATTGATCTAAATTATATGATTCAAAATCATCCGATTCGTGTTGTGTTGCAATTATTATTTCGCCTGATGGCACAGGTCTCGGCTGTTTGTCATATTCTTCAAAGTTAAACAGTCGCATATGTTTAATTATCTTGTTCTAGCCATGGCTTAATAATAGAATGATAAAACAATTGATGACCCAATACGGTAGGATGATGACTGTCATCATTAGAGTTTTCATGACACCAATCTAATATACCGCCTGTGTCAGAATGTTTGTATTTGTGGAACCATATATGTTGCCAGTCAATTAAACTTGTATAATTGTTACTGTCTAAATACTTTTCCCATCTTGTTTTATTATACAGCCTTGTTGCTTGATATTGTTTTTCATAATCACTAAATGATTGAGACACAAATGTGTCATAGGAAAAAATACTTAAATGGTTTTTGCCGTGGCAGTTTAATGTTTTTTGCACCATCAATATGTGTTGTAAAGTTCTTCGCCATGAATCTTCAATGTCGAAATGATTTGTGTATAATGGTTTGAAGATAAAGTTTGATAATTCTTTTGCCCAATTCCCTCTCCATCCCCCAGAGAATAACCAAAATTTATTGTCAATGACAGCATTAGTAGTCCCTTTTTTTAAATTTTTAATTAACTTTTTTTCTGAAATGTGTATATCATATCTACATGTTGATGTCCAATTTATAATGACTTTATCAAAATTTTGAAAGTTTTGCATTACAGTATTAGCAATTGCATCATTACCTGCTCCAGGAATGCCAATAATTTGTATGTCTTTGTAATCTTTTCTGGCACAGTCCGCATATGTTTTAACAATATCATGGACAAAACTATCCCCTACTATTAATGTATTCATCGCCAATTATCTAGCACCAACGGGTCATGCTGTATTTCAGCAGGATTAGGCTTGCCATGAAATACAGCCACACAACAATCATCTGGGAGTCCGTGCTTTTTGTCTGTGTATTTCTCTTTGACAAATTTATCATGAGGTGACCGTTTTTTTTCTCCTGGCTCTAATCCTATTTCCCATTTGTAACTCATTATCCAGTCTGCAGGCCATATTGGCCCTTGTTTATATCTTGCGGTCATGTAATCTTGATCACCTCTAAATTGTCTCATAATTTTTTGAGGATTATTTAAGAATTCTTTCCATATGTGTGATTCTTGTCCTGCGTTGAATTTCATTACAGATGAATTACGCACAGCATAGTTAGGGATTCTGCATCTATTGAAATCTTGAATAATAATAAATGCATCACTTTCAAAGTCCCAGAAATGATCGATGTTTTTAAAAATCACCACGTCCAAATCCATAAACAACACACGTCCTTCTAATCCTATGTCATCTCTAAACATATGAATTTTGTTCCACCAAGTTGGAAATATTGGATCAACAATAATTTGATTAATTTCTGGGCGCCAGTCTTTTTTGCTGTCAGTAATTACATTAAATTTAAAATTGGTTGCATGACGCGATACCATGTTGTACAGTTTATCAACATATTCCGTACCATATTTTACTCCTGTGCATACACAAACAAATTCATTCATCTTGTTTCTAAATATATCAGGATAAAAAAGATTATTGGAAAACCAAATATCATTGTTCCAAAATATATTCTAGTTACCCATTGATTAAATTTTGTTTCAGTCTTCTCCACGGAAGTCCTTGTTTTATTTCTTCTACGAACCATTCTGTATAACTTATCTGTTTAAGCCACTGTGTACGATCAGGAGTGGCAGGCACATTTATGTTGCTTCCTATGGCGTTGCCAACAGGCCAGCACAATGATGATTGATCAACATATACAGGCACTCCTGCTAACACTGATTCAATTGCAGGATTACTGTTGTAGTTTACAACTGCATATGCGTCTTGTAAAGCATGTGCAAAATCTACTTCATCATATCCTTCAATTTTTTTAGGCATACTAATACTAACATTAGCAAATTTATTTTGATCGATGGTCACAGAAAACCTTGGATGTGGTCGAAACCATATAGGTCTATCAGTTTGTGATCTTAACCATTCTATTGTTTTATGCACCCAATCGGCTGTAGATCCTTGATCCCACGCAATGGATTTTTCATTTTGTCCACACACAATAATATGTTCACCTCCACTCTGCCAAGGTTTTGTTGAGAGATCAAACAATGCCAATCTTTTGTCATCTGTAGAGTCATTTGCAAAGTTGGCACTTCTATTAATGCCGCCTATACCAACCTTCCAAGATGTATTGCGTTGTAGTGCTCCAACTTCTAATATTAAAAATTTTGTTTTTGTGTGTTTGTAGTGATTGTATATGGCATCACGGCCATACATTCCAAGAAGCCATGACCACATAACCACTATATCTGCTTCGGGCCTTTCGTGATTTTCGCAAATGACGTAGTCTTCGTTTCGGAGGGACTCTATAAAAGCTGCCATCACTGACTTGCCCGCCATGGCGCTTGTCTTGGGGAATACTGCTATTTTCATTGCCAGTGTTCATCTTGCCTTTTGACCTTCATGTCTTTTACTGAAGACTGAATATCTTTTCTTTCGCCTTTGAGATGGTCCATGTAATCGCCAAGTTCTGAATTTACAAAAGGATGTTTTGATCCTCTATATCCAAGGAATCGTCCATCATTAAGATCATTATCTTGTATCTTTTGTTCTTCTTTCATTTTAATTCTTACAGCATCGTAAGTATGACAATCAGTATACGCATTTAAATTTTTATACAAGTCTTTGACATAGTATGATCGCCAACGTGTAAAAAATTCTTTTGAATATGGAGAACTAATATTGTATGATACAAAACCACACTCTGAATATCCTTTTTTTGGTCTTCCAATAAAAGTGGTAAACGAATGTTCTGGTGCAATGTGATTTAACCATTCGATTGTGATTGGTTTATATGTCACGGTGTCAGCATCTATCCATATTAATTGATCAGTAGTACACTTTTGTGAGGCATCTAACACTGCAAAAACTTTATGTGCAAATCTTACAACATCATATTCGTATGCATTTTTTGAAATATTCATTTTTTCTTTGACTTCTTCGTCATTGGATGCTCTTGTTTTGAATTCATTAAAGGCAGGCTGTTCTTTAGCAACTGTAAAATAATTTGTGTTAGGTGCTTGTATTTGTTGTGCCAAGTTGTCTGGATAAAAGAATTTTGCTACTTGTTTAGGCCATTGAGATATTATGCTTTGTACTGATCTTTTTGCATGATGATCCCAATGTTGATCACCCCATGTCGTTACAACTGAAAAGGTCTGTGTCATTGATTTCTTTTGATATCTTCATCAACCATCATCTTGACCATGTCTTCAAATGAAGTTTTTGGTTGCCATCCCAGACTGTCTTTAGCTTTAGTGTTATCACCTAACAGTAAATGAACTTCTGCTGGACGTTTGAATCTTGGATCTGTTTCAATCAAAGACTCCCAATCTGTAATACCAACATGCTTAAATGCAACGTCTAACAATTGTCTAATGCTATGAGCCACTCCTGTGCATATTACAAAATCATCTGCTTTATCCTGTTGCATCATTAGATGCATTGCTTCAACGTAATCTCCAGCAAATCCCCAATCACGTTTTGCGTCAAGATTGCCTAGTGTTATTGTCTTTTCTATGCCTAGTTTTATCTTTGCCACACCATCAGTGATTTTTCTTGTTACAAATTCTTTCCCACGTAAAGGTGATTCATGATTAAACAGTATGCCATTTGTTGTGAACAATGAATATGATTCTCTAAAGTTTACAGTGATCCAATATGCATATAGTTTGGATACTCCATATGGAGACCTTGGCATAAAGTTAGAATTTTCATTTAGTGTTCCATTGCTTATACTGTTACCATACAGTTCAGATGTGCTTGCCTGATAGAATTTTGTTGTTGGTGAATTTTGGTGGATTGCATTTAGCACATTCAATACTCCCACTGCATTTACTTCAGTGGTCACTCTGTTAAGTTCCCAACTAGCTCCCACAAAACTTTGTGCAGCTAGATTGTAAAATTCGTGTGGCCTAATAGTTTTTATTAGATGGTTCATTTGTCCAGTGTCTGTGATGTCACCAGTTAATAATTCAATGTCTTTTTCGATACCTAGAAATTTTATGTTGTCAAGATTAGGATTTGAGTATCTTTTGACAAGTCCATAAACTTTGTAGTCTTGCTCCAATAAATGTTTTGCAAGATATGGACCATCTTGCCCTGTCATACCAGTTACAAATGCAATCTTCTTCATACAAATATTATATCATAGCTTTGTGTAGTTTGTCTACATCATGGCCAAAATAGCAGTCCTTCATTTTACCATATACAAAATGATCTCTTGTAGGTATACCATTTGTTCTTATTTTTTTTGCAGTTGAATCTTTAGTAATTTTTTTTGCTTTAATTGTTATGTCTTTAAAAAACACATATCTATCAACTGCTTCTGCCAAATCTCTTGAGTAAGTGTCTACATGCCAATGATGAAACATAAATGGAAAATACCAGCCTAGAGCCTGTCGCCATTGCTCTGTGACAACAGGATGTGGTGAAGTGCGTAACTTGTCTATGCCATTATCAAACGATATCATAAAAATACCATCTGGGTATTTGTTAAAACAATTCATAAATTTTGAATCCCATCCATGTGTTAAAAATTGTATATCATCGCCTGCCAACATGTATAGATAAGAATTGGCACTTTCAGCAATGCTGTTCCAACTATACACTGTGCTTTGGTCTGGACCTATGTCATAATTTTGTAGTAGTTGTTTGTATTCAGATAAAGTTGGGTCATCTGCATTCAAGTAAAATTTAATATTAATAAGATCAGGATAGTCAGCAGTTTCTAAGGCTGTCAGCGCCATCCGTTGAGCAAGTTTTGGTCTGCCTCGACTAGGGCAACAAATTGTTATATTAGTTTTTTTGTCCATGTGGCAGGAGTATTTTCATTGTCTATTTCAATAGGCAAGGAATAATTAAATTTTCTTATGCCTCTTGTTTTAATAAAGTCTAAAGTTTTGTTGATGCCTTCAGTAAGACTAATTTTTGTTTTATAATTGAAATACTTTCTTATTTTATTTGATGAACAAGTTGCATATTTTACTTCTTTAGGACGTCCTGGCATGTATTCTGGTTTGCCGTTGTATCCTGTTGCATTGGCACACATTCCTGCCAAATGATTAATGGTAACATAATCTTCATCAGGGCCAATGTTGAAAGTTTCCGTGTTTGCCTTATCGCCAAAACATATTTCATCAAACACTTGCAGTGTGTCATCAATATATGAAAAACATCGCATCTGTTCTCCATCTCCATATATTATAGGCGGCTTGCCTTGAAGATTTCTGTGTAAAAATATTGATACAACATTTCGGAAAGGATCATCATAAACTTGTTGTGGGCCGTATATATTATGTGGCACAGCAATGGACCATTCTATTCCATTAACATCACACAAACATTTCACAGTGTCTTCAGCTGCCACTTTTGCAATGCCATATGGATCTTCTGGTGCTGGTTTCATGTCTTCTGAAAAAGGAGGTTTTTGTTGACCATATCTTGCCATAGAGCTCATGTATATAAATTTTTTTACTTTATGTTTTATAGATGCAGTAACAACATTTACAGTGGCATCATAAGTGTTTCTAGTAACAAACACAGGAGAAACTACAGATAAGCCTTCATATGCTGTGCATGCCGCATGAATTACAAGGTCAAATTTATTTCTTGCAAATAAAGTGTCTAAGTTCGATTGATCACAACAATCTATTTTGTATGTTTGCACTTCAGTGAGATTGTCATCATATCCACCTACGCCATTGTCTATTCCAACAACATTGTGACCTTGATGGTGATATCTTTTAGCAAGATGTGATCCTACAAAGCCTAACGAGCCAGTAACTAATATATTCATTTTTTATAAATGCAATCTCTGGTCAGTTTGTAAATTCTTTTGTATCCATAATCAGTCAATACTTCGTGAGTAGCTTTCTTATCATACCCAAAAGCACTACTGTTCAATACACATCTTTCAATAACAACTAGTGGAGATAATCTTTTAAGAGTTTGTTCTGCGCCTTCAAGCACATGTAATTCTCTTCCCTCCACATCGATTTTTAAAACATCTATGTTTGACATATTCAAACTGTCCATGGTCTTCATCTCGATGTTGCCATCTTTGTCATCCAGTATCCTTGTGCTTCCAAGATGTCCTTCAATGTACACATCAAGTTTTCCCTTTGCATTGGTGTTAGACAAACCGTATTCATGCAAGTAGATGTTGCTAAAATTTTTACAATTTAATTTAAAGCATTCGATGTGATAATCTGCAGGTTCGAATACAGTTACATGTTTAAATTTTTTTGCAAAATGTGTTGCCCATTTTCCAACATTGCCACCTACATCTACCACATGATCAAATGCTGGAGTATGCTTATCAATAAAGTCAAACAACTTTTGATCGTGTTCTAAATGTTTAGGATGATGTTGTTCTTCGTCAGCGTCTGGTATCCACCAGCCGTTATATTTTTTCATAATTTTTCATCCATGATGAAACGTTTCGGCGTCCAACCAAGTGCTCTCAGTCTATGTGAAGGCAACAAATTTTCTTGTGACTCATAATCAAATCCATCAGTGATAGGCACATCAAGTCCATTGAAAGCAACCAGCTGATCAACTGCGACTGTTCTTCCTGTCCCAAGTTCAAATATTCCTTTTTCTTCTGGATGATCCATTATACATTGTATTCCTGATATCAAATCAGAAACATGTATTAAATCACGTTGATGTGTGGTTGCGTATTTTAATGTTCGATTCATTATTTGCGGAACTAACATGTCTCCACGTGCTCCTTCTCCCCACACAGTTGAGAACCTTAATCCTACACTATTTTCTGGGGCAATAAATTCATTCACATATTTTGAAATAGCATAAGGGTTACCATGCCATTTTTTACATGCAGATGATGATGCATATATGACTCTTACATTTTTTTCCTTTGCTACATCAAAAACTTTTTTAGTGTATTCAACATTTGTTTGCCAAAAGTCATCTGCTTTCTCAAATGATTCTCTTATGCCGGCCAAAGCCGCTAGGTGAATTATTAAGTCTGTATCTGATCTTAATGTGTCTTTTAAATGAAACTCTGAAATATTCCTGCCTATTTCCAAGTCCCAACAGTTTAAGTGATGTTTGTTGTCTAGCAAATAATTTACAAGATGTGTGCCTATAAATCCGTGTGACCCTGTTATTGTGATATGCATATGATTATATATAGAACGATCTATCGCCCGTCAAACTGTCTTGACTGTTGACATACACTGCCCTTGGCTTGACAACTTGTATCTTTACATACTTGTCTTTGACAAACATGTCAGAGGCAGTAACTCCATCATCATGTGCGCCTTGGATTAACTTTTTGGCCGCATGCGGTTTTATAACATATCCATATGTACCCTTCAACTGATTTTCTCCTTTGCGGATATTAATAAAGTCTTCTACAATAGGTGCTTTGCCTACATTTGGATCTTCTTGAAATCTGTATCCATCCAGGTGCAATACATCTTCAAAGTCTTGATTATATGTGTCACTGACAACACGGGAATCATGTTCAAGGATTACAATTTTTTGGTT